>TARA_Y100000385_G_scaffold269598_1_pt1 | contig 15118 bp, 13 predicted proteins | sample TARA_Y100000385 | Tara Oceans TARA_Y100000385 (sample SAMEA2620980) | marine metagenome | biome: marine biome (ENVO:00000447); feature: surface water layer (ENVO:00002042); material: "saline water (ENVO:00002010), including plankton (ENVO:xxxxxxxx)" | depth 5 m
TTTTCTTTGTCAGCGAATTACACAAGCAAAGAAAACAAACGAAGTAGTATCAATTGCTTATCTGGGAAATATTGTAGATGTATGGGAAAAATTTGATCAGCAAAATATATTTATTGATTTAGGTTCAGATCAAACTTCACTCCACAATCCGTGGGCTGGAGGATATTATCCTTTGGGAATATCTTATGAGGATGCGAATGAAATGATGGTCAATAATCCTGGGAATTTTAAAATAAAAATCCAAGAAACGCTCCGGAGGCATGTAAATTCTATTAATAAGCATACTTCACGAGGAACCTATTTCTTCGATTATGGGAATGCCTTCTTGTTAGAAGCTTCTCGAGCCGATGCTCCCATTATGTCTAAAGATGGAACTAAATTTCGTTATCCATCTTATGTTCAAGACATCATGGGCCCAATGTGTTTTGACTATGGCTTTGGTCCTTTCCGATGGGTATGCGCATCAGGAAAAGAAGAAGATCTTGATAAAACAGACCAAATTGCTTGTAAAGTCCTTGAAGAAATCAGAGAAAATTCACCCAAAGAAATACAGGGACAGATGTCTGACAATATCAAATGGATTAAAGGAGCAAAAGAAAACAAATTAGTGGTAGGCTCGCAGGCCAGGATTCTTTACGCAGACTCTGAAGGAAGAGTAAAAATTGCAGCAGCATTCAACAAAGCAATTGCTAATGGCGAAATAGGGCCTATAATCTTAGGAAGAGATCACCATGATGTATCAGGAACAGACTCTCCTTACAGAGAAACCTCAAATATTTATGATGGGTCGGAATTTACAGCAGATATGGCTATTCAAAATGTTATCGGGGATAGCTTTAGAGGAGCTACTTGGGTATCTATTCACAATGGAGGAGGTGTTGGATGGGGAGAAGTAATTAATGGAGGTTTTGGTATGTTGATTGACGGATCAGAGGAAGCCTACAAAAAACTCCATTCAATGCTATTCTGGGATGTAAATAATGGTATTTCTAGAAGAAGCTGGGCAAGAAATAAAGAGGCAGTGTATGCTATCAAAAGAGCTATGAAAGCAGAGCCTCTTCTAAAAGTTACCCTACCTAACTTGGTTGAACCAAAAATAATTGATGATATTTTTTAAACCATAAATTAATCTTAATTTTAATTTCGCTGGCGTATTATATCCATTGAATCAATAAAAAATATTTATCTAAAATCTTAAAAGACTTTTTTTAAATAGTCTTTAATAGCCTCACTTATAATTGGGAGGAATTTATTGTTAGAATACTGGAAGAAAATTAAATACAACCTGTAGTTATATACTTATCTAAGAATATAATACTGATAGTTTATGAAATTTGCTGCAAAACAGCGATGGAATTATGTTCAGAAAGATTAATTGAATAAATCGCTAAAACTAGAGAACCATAAATTAAAGCACCTGATTAAGGACTTTAATTTTATCATTGGATTAATAGCGCTATTATATTGCTAGGGAGACTCCACTATTCAGTGAGAAAAAATGCTATACAATAACTAAGTTGATTCACTGCTATCAAATTAAGTTTTCACAAAAAGTTTCCATTTTTTTCAAAGCCGACTTAAGTCCTTCAGGACGACTTCCTCCCGCGGTAGCAAAAAATGCTTGTCCCCCTCCGCCTCCGTTAATTTCTTTTGCTATATCCTTAATAAGTTGTCCTGCATTTAAAGACCTTCTAGCAACAAGATCTTTTGAAATACCAATCGAAATATATGCCTTTTGCCCTATAATCGCTCCTAATATAATAACTAGGTTTTCTAATTCGCTTTTACATTCAAAAGAAATATCCTTCATTTCTGAGGGTTCTAGATCTACCTCAGCGGATATAAAATTGATATCACCTACTACTTTACAAGAGTGAATTAAATCATGTTTAAGACTCTTTATCTTTTCAGCAGAAAATTTTGCTAGTTTTTTTAAAAGAACATCTTTTTCATCAATTAAGACTTGCAGGCTTTTCACTGGGTCATTTGCATTCTTAAGTAAAGCTCTTACTTCACGAAGATTTTGTTCTTCTTTCGCGAAATAACGAAAGGCCTCGACTGAAGAAATAGCCTCAATTCTTCGTATTCCAGCAGCGACTCCAGCTTCAGATTTTATTTTCACAAAACCAATTTGACCAGTAGTCGGCGCGTGGCAGCCTCCACACAACTCTACTGAACTACCAAATTTAATCACCCGCACTTGATCTCCATATTTCTCTCCAAAAATCATCATAGCTCGCATTTCTTCAGCTTTTCGAATTGGGATAGACCTTTTCTCGACCAAGGAAATGTTTTGCTGGATTTTAATATTAACCTCATCTTCAACTTTCTGAATATCAATAGCTGACATCTTTGAAAAATGTGAAAAATCAAAGCGAAGATACTGGTCATTAACAAAAGAACCCTTCTGCTCCACATGAGTTCCGAGGATATTTCTCAGTGCATCATGCAGTAGATGGGTAGCAGAATGATTATTTTCAATTTGTCTTCTTTTATCAGAATCTACCTGGGCAACAAAATCTGCCCTTGGGTCTAAAGGAAGTTTTTTTGAAAAATGTACAATTAAATTATTTTCTTTTTTGGTATCATAAATTAGAATAGTATCTGAAGAAGAATGAATGTGACCTTGGTCTCCAATTTGTCCCCCCCCCTCTGGATAAAAGGGAGTCTGATTAAATACTAATTGAAAAAAATACCCCCCCTTTTTTTTGACTTTTCTATATTGACTAATTCTAATATTGGAACTCAGCGAATCATAGCCTATGAAATTAGTTTCAGTTGACATTAATTTTACCCAATCTTCAGTTTCTACCTGTGAAGCCATTCTAGCCCTATCTTTTTGTTTAGCCATTTCTATAGTAAAACTATCCATATCAACAGACCTACCTCTCTCAGATAGAATTAATTCTGTTAAATCAATTGGGAAACCAAAAGTATCGTATAACTCAAAAGCCTTTGCTCCATCAATCACATTAGATGAAGAAGATCTTAATACGTCCTCTATTCTACTTAAACCATTTTCTAAGGTGTGCATAAAAGATTTTTCCTCTTCTTCTATTACACTTTCCACCAAAGGTTGTTGTTTTTTAATTTCTGGATAAAAATCGCCCATCTGATCTACTAAAACAGATACAAGACGATAGATAAAGGGGGCCTTCAAATTCAAAAATGTAAAACCATACCGAACTGCTCTTCGAAGAATTCGTCTAATTACGTATCCTGCTCCAGTATTCGAGGGCAACTGACCGTCAGAAATAGCAAAGGTAATAGCTCGAACGTGATCTGCAATTACACGCAAAGCAATATCTACTTTTTCATCCTCACCGTAAGTTAGGCCTGTAATAGAAGTCAATTTAACAATAAGAGGAGAAAAAATATCAGTGTCATAGTTTGACTTTTTTTCCTGCAGAGCCATTGCTAAACGTTCAAACCCCATCCCAGTATCTACATGTTTATTTGGTAAAGCTTCTAATGCACCACTGGATATTCTATTATATTGCATAAAAACCAAATTCCACACTTCTACAACCTGCGGGTGGTCTTGATTGACTAACTCTTTAGCATCTGTCTGGGATCTTTCTTGATCTGACCTTAAATCAATATGTATTTCGGAGCAAGGACCACATGGACCAACTTCTCCCATTTCCCAAAAGTTATCTTTTTTGTTTCCATCTAGGATGCGATCTTCGATAATATGGGCTTTCCAATAATCAAAAGACTCGATATCTTTACCTAATTGGTCTTCTGGCGCCCCCTCAAAGACTGTTACATAAAGTCGGTCCGGGTCTATGCCGTATACTTTTGTAAGTAACTCCCAAGCCCAATCAATAGCTTCTTTTTTAAAATAATCACCAAATGACCAATTACCCAACATTTCAAACATGGTATGATGATAGGTATCATGACCTACCTCTTCTAAATCATTGTGCTTGCCGGAAACTCTAAGACACTTCTGACTATTCGCTACGCGAGTACTTTTCACTTCACTAATCCCAAGAAATAAATCTTTAAATTGATTCATTCCAGCATTTGTAAACATTAATGTGGGATCGTTTTTTATAACAATAGGAGAAGAGTTAACAAAAGTATGGCCTTTTTCCTCAAAAAAGTCCAAAAACTTTTTTCTTATTTGCTGAGACTTCATGTGAGTTTATTTAAAAATCCTTTTTATAAAACAAACGCTAAATGGCTCTAATGAGCCTTTATTAAGATTTTCTTAAATTGCAGCGATAATTTGTTTGAACATTTCAACAAATTTAGCCAAAATTTAAGCATATGGGCAAGGTTAAATATTATTACGACACAGAAGAATTAGCTTACAAGAAAATTGAGCGCTCAAAAATTAGAATTTTTAAGCAGATTCTACTTTTTTTAGTAGGAGCAAACTTACTTGCATTTTCTCTACTCGCTTTATTTTTTACTTTTTTTGACTCACTCAAAGAAAAAGAATTACTTCGAGAAATTGAGCAACTTGAGGCACAATATAAATTACTTGATGAAAAAATTACTAATTCCTTTTTGATATTAGATGAAATTCAGGATCGAGATGACAATATATATAGGGTTATTTTTGAAGCAGATCCAATTGATGCTAGCATTAGAAAAGCTGGATTTGGGGGAGTTAATCGATATAAAGAATATGAGGGATTTAGTCATTCTAATTTGATAATCGATGTAAATAAAAAAGTAGATCAGTTATCTAAAGCCATCTATGTTCAGTCGAAATCCTTTGATGAAGTTCTTGAAATGGTAGGTAAAAAAGAGGAAATGCTTTCTCACATCCCAGCCATTCAACCTGTCTCAAATAAGAATTTAAAACGAATGGCCTCAGGCTATGGCTATAGAATCCACCCTATATATAAGACAAGAAAAATGCACTGGGGAATGGATTTTTCTGCTCCTAAAGGTACTCCAGTATATGCAACTGGTAACGGAAAAATTAGTAAAGCCATACGCTCTAGACGGGGTTATGGAAACCAAGTTCGAATTGACCATGGATATGGATATGAAACATTTTATGCTCATTTGAATAAATTTACTGTCAAACAAAACCAAAAAGTATTTCGTGGGGATCTCATTGGATATATCGGAAACTCTGGGACCTCTACAGCTCCTCACCTTCATTATGAAGTTGTAAAAGATAAAAAAAGAGTAAATCCAGTAAATTATTATTTTAATGATTTAACTGCCGAAGAATTTGATAAAATGCTAAAAATTTCATCCCAAGAGAATCAATCTTTTGACTAATGTATAATATGGTATACAGCAATAAACCGATAAAAAAAATCTATTATTCTATTAGGGAAGTCGCTGATATATTTGATGTGAATAAATCTTTAATTCGATTTTGGGAAAAAGAATTCAATATTATTAATCCAAAAAAAAACAAGAAAGGAAATCGATTTTTTACTGAAAAAGATATTGAAAACTTCAAAATTATCTTTCATTTAGTAAAAGAAAGAGGTTATACCCTTGCAGGAGCTAAGAAAAAACTAAGAGAAAATAAACATGACACAATTAGAAACATTGAAATTGTTAATAAACTCAAGGAAATAAGAGTTCAATTAGTTGCCCTAAGAGAAATCTTATAATCTGAGAGTCTCCACATTAACCTTGGACATACGAGCAGAAAGTGACATTCCAAGCTGATCTATTTTCAAAACAATCTCGTTTTTAGTTTGATACATAACTATCCCTTTAGCCCCCTTAAACACACCTTCTGTAACCTTCAAGGTACTTCCCTGATCAAATGAATGAACCTGTATACAATCATACTCTCCTAAGAAAGTTTTAATGGCATCTATTTCAACTTGTTTAACTTCCGCAGGTTTACCCAACCAGTAAAGAAATCTTACTACTCCTTGCGATTGAAGAATATCTATTTTACTGAACTCTGATTGAACAGATTTAATGAATATGTAAGATTTAAAAATAGGTTCTTCAACCCATTTTTTTCGATCAGACCATTGCTTCAATATTCTTTGACACGGGCAGTAAACCTCATATCCCTTTAAGGACAATTGCTCCTGAACTTTTTTCTCACTTCTAGGCTTCGTGTAAAGAACCATCCAATTCATCCTTCAATAGTTTAAGTTAGGTCCATAAAAATATGATTAATTTAATATGGATTCGAAACAATTGAATTTTAATTTATTAAAATAATGATTGAACCAAATAAAAAATCCTATTATCGATCAAATCTGTATATCTAGGATCGTATGACCAATCACCCTAAAAAAATATAAATTTGAGCACAGCATACAAATAATTTTTACATTCCTGACCCTCTGTTTTAGACCATCTTGAAAGCATCTTTAAAAAAACTAAAAAGCTATTCAATAGTCTGAAAAATAGGGTCTAAAACTGTATTTTAGACATAAGAAATTTTGATAAACAATAATATTTCATATAACAAAATCTTTTTAATATTAATATTGTCAGGTTTGTTGCTATCTAGGGATAGAAATATTTAAAATACTACATATAATTTAGTGAAAAGAAATTGTTTTATAGACCAAATCCTAGCATTTGAAGAAAGAAAATGATTTGGCATTAATCTATATGATAATGACCTAAAAAGAGGCTAGATCGAATATTATATGAAAACAAAAATCATCATTAAAATATGACTTGGAAAATACATGAAGTAAAAGAACAATAATTCAGCTATGAAAAAACGTTTTTCTAAAATTTTATTATTGTAATCTGAAGTTGACTGGAACTGTAAAACTACAGGGAACTGATTTCCCTCTTTGCTTTGCTGCTTTCATTTGTGGAATTGAATTCACCAAACGAAGGGCTTCGTTCTTTAAATGCTTATCCTCTCCTCGAACGACGGTTGATTTAGTAATTCGACCGGCTTTATCAATCACAAACTGAATATATATTTTCTCAGAGACACCCATCTCTTTTGCGATTGCTGGGTATTTGAAATTATTTTTTATGTGTTTGTTAATACCCCGTTGAAAGCACATATATCGCTCATCTTTAGGAACATCTTCGCAGCCTGGAAAAATTGGTTTATCCTCAACTACCGCAAAATTGAACACTTCATCATCTTCTTCTTCCTCTTCAATCTCAATTATTTCATCTTCGTCAGAATCTGTCTCTTCAATTTCAAGTTCTATTTCTATCTCGACATCATCCTCTACAATCTGAATGATTTCTGGAGGAGGAGGAGGAGGAGGAGGAGGTTTAATTTCTCTCTGCGTAATTGGAATCATCTCTTCATCGTCAAGTGACAACTCCATAGTTCCAAGATCAGAGGCTGAATTTTCAAAGCTTTTCCATTCAAAAGCTAAAAGAGAAACAGAAAGAGCAAACACTAAACCAATTTGAACAAAAAGTCCTCTTTTAATTTCTAAATTTGCTTTTGGGCTCTTTTTAATTTTCATAATTCTTTATTTCTGGTATAAAACTAAACAATTAGACAAGGATTACAAAACAGATTTGTAATTTAAGCTTTCTAGGATGAAAATGGCAAAAACTGATCCAAGTATATTCATTAATAAATCAGCTAATTCACCAGATCTGTGTGTGGTAAAGTTAGCCTGAACTATCTCTAAACAAAGTCCAACAAACAAAGCTATTCCAAACACAAAAAAAAATCGAATTTTACTGGATTCCCTACCCCATATATTTGCAATGGAATACATAAAAAGTAACATGGAAAGAATAAAATAACACATAAAATGTATAATTTTATCTGAATGAATACAGGAGAAAGATTGAGAAGAGGCTTCATCCACTATACTTCCGTAAGATATAAGCAGAACAAAAAAAAAGGAAGGCCAAATGGAAGCCAGTAGGGATTGATTAGGCACCTACTAAATCTTTGTATTGCTCTGATGATAAAAGTTGTAACATTTGTGAAGAATCAGAAAATATTATTTTTATCATCCACCCTTCTCCATAAGGATCTGTATTAACTAAGTCCGGATTTTCCTCTAAGGACTCATTAAAATCAAGTAATTCTCCTGAAACAGGCATAAAAAGATCAGACACAGTTTTTACAGCTTCAACAGAACCAAAAATTTCTTCTTTATCCAAATTTTCCCCTATTGTATCAACATCTACAAAAACAATATCTCCAAGTTCTTTTTGAGCAAAATCAGTAATACCTACTACCAAATGATCTCCATCTTCACGAATCCATTCGTGATCTTTTGTATACTTTAAGTTTTCTGGTATGTTCATTCGTTTTAATTTTTTATCAAAAATAGTAAAATCATCTCTCCCAATTTAAAAATACTTTAATAATTACTTATAAATTATAATTTATAAATTTTCTAATTATATAATATATGGATAAATTCTAAATAGATAGATATAATAACATTGTATATTAGCATTTTTGCTCACCATCATTTATTTAAAATTATGAGAGAACTTTCGATTATCTTTTTTACTTTCTACACAGGCCTTGTATTAGCGCAAGCAAAAAAAAACCTTCCCTCTGTAGAGCTCAAATCTCTTGAAGGGAAAACGGTAAATACAATTGATTTTGAAAACAGTGGAGATCCAATCGTCATTAGTTTTTGGGCTACCTGGTGCAAGCCCTGTGCAAAAGAACTTGACGCTATCTCTGAATTATACGAAGAATGGCAAGACGAATCTGGAGTAAAAGTAATTGCCATTTCCATTGACGACTCGAGAAATACAGCCAAAGTAGCTCCCTATGCTAATGGAAAAGATTGGCCTTTTGATATTTATATTGACGCCAATAGCGATTTAAAAAGAGCTTTAAATGTAAATGCAATTCCACATACTTTTCTTCTAAATGGGAAAAAAGAAATTATTTGGCAACACACGTCCTATTTTGATGGAGATGAGGAAGAGCTCTATAATGAAATTTTAAAATTATAAGTACTCCTTATGAAACATAAACTTCTTGTTTTTTTTCTCCTAACAGCAGGTAACCTTTATGCCCAAGGAATTCAAAACGGGCAGTTGAGTGGAAATTTTCAAAGTGACTTTCAATTATATGTGGAAGATGAGGCACTCAGTTTCAACTTGAACAATCCCAGCTCAGGATTCCCAAATGAACGGGGATTATCCAACGGGTTCGCAAATTTTCTTTATCTGACTAATAATTTCAGCGCGGGCATCAGATACGAGGCCTATCAAAATGCTCTCCTTGGCTATCCCTCGGGTTACCAGGGTGAAGATATCACCTATCGCTTTGTTCAATTTGAAAAGGACGGCGTGGACATTACTGTGGGTAATTTTTATGAGCAATTTGGAACCGGGATGATCTTAAGAGCATACGAGGAAAGAAATCTTGGGTATGATAATGCTTTTGATGGGATTCGAATAAAGTACAGTCCTAAAAATGGAATTTACTTAAAATCTTTGGTTGGACGACAGCGGATATTTTTTGATAAATCGGAAGGGCTTATTCGTGGATTAGACACAGAAATTTCTTTAAATGAGTCTTTTTCGATTCTCTCTGAATCAACCGCAAGAATCACAATAGGAGCCAGCTTTGTTAGTAAGTATCAAGCTGATCTCAATACTCAATATATATTACCAGAAAATGTTGGTTCATGGGCAAGTAGAATGAACTTAAACCATGGTAAATGGCAGTTTGGAGCGGAATATGTCCACAAATACAATGATCCATCCTCTGCAAACAATTATATTTTTAAACCGGGAAATGCTTTATTGTTATCTGGGGCCTACTCAAAAAGAGGATTTGGAATTTCACTAGCTGCAAAGCGCATTGATAATATGGACTTTCGCTCTGAGAGAGATCAAAATCTCCAGAATGCAATTATCAATTACCTTCCTGCACTGACAAAACAACATGCTTATACCTTAGCAACTATTTATCCCTACGGTACAATCTCCACGGGAGAAATGGGTTTACAAACTGATCTAAATTATAAATTTAAGAAAAACTCTCTTCTAGGAGGAAAATATGGAATGGGACTAATTGCTAACTTTTCTAATGTATATGCCATTGACAAGCAAGCTTTGGATTTCAATACTTCTATAGGAGCAAATGGGACAATGGGATATACCTCTGATTTTTTCAAAGTAGGAAAAGAAAAATATTTTCAAGAATTTAGTTTAGAATTATCCAAAAAAATCAATCGAAAAGTAAAATTCACTGGTACATATATAAATACTGAGTATAACAGTTCTGTTATCGTAGGATACAAATATTTTGGAATGATTTATGCTGATATTTTTGTGTTTGAAACTCAATACAAGATAAAGCCAAAACATACCTTAAGAGCGGAAGTCCAACACTTAAAAACAGATCAACATGAAGGAAATTGGGCAATGGCACTAGTTGAATATACTGTTTCCCCTAAATACTTTGTCACTATTCAAAACATGTACAATTATGGAAACCAAGTAAACAAACTCAATTACCCTAATCTTACATTTGGATTCAATAAAGGAACTAATAGATTGACTCTAGGATATGGGAAACAGAGAGCGGGTATTTTTTGTGTTGGAGGAATTTGCCGAAATGTTCCTGCATCAAACGGATTGAGTCTTAATATGACAAGTAGTTTTTAGAACAATTCTTTATTTAATATTTCTATCATGTATAATATAAAAAAAATCATTAGTCTTTCGTTTTTAGTATGTCTTTGTCTTTATTCATGTGACATTATTGATGAGCCTTTTATGACAGTTGTAGAGGATGTAAGTGACTCTTGTGAGTCTTTTTTCTTTGCCTTTGAACCAAACGACAACCCAGTGCGCAAAATTTTATTAGAAGATTATACTGGACATACATGCGGAAATTGCCCAAGAGCAGCTGAAAAAGTCAACGAGCTTCAAGAAATATTTGAGGATCAATTAGTAGTTCTAGCTATTCATGCAGGCTTTTTCTCTCAGACAAGTTCTACTTACCCTACAGACCTTAGCTCAGATACTGGAGATGCGTGGGACAATCTTTTTGGAAATAGCAATGCAGGTAATCCTAATGGAATGGTAAATAGAATTAATTATCCAAATGACCATATTTTACAATTTAATGAATGGAATCAAGTAATTCAAGCGGAGCTTCTTAAACCGGTATCTATAGATCTAGAGATCGTTGCTTCGTATAATCAGTCCAACAATTTAATCTGCGTAGATGTTCAAACTAAAATTTTAAGTAGTACTGATGAATCACTATCGGTAACTGTCTTATTGATTGAAGATAAGATCATCTCCAAACAAACAGACTACCAAATGGAACAAGGCTACGTAGAAGAATATGAACAGAACCATGTACTTCGAAAAGGATTAAATAGTCCATGGGGAGAATTGATAAGTGAGGAAGGATACGAAGTAGGCAATTATTTCACACATCGGTATAGTACTGTCAAAGACTCGTTATGGAACATAGAAAACATCTCTGTAGTGGCTTTTGTAAGTAATATAAATTCTTATGAAGTACTTCAAGCGGAAGTTTCACACCTTAACTAGTAAAAATGAATAAAATTTTCTTCACGGCCTTATTGATAATTTCCATTGAAGGGATGGCTCAAAAATTTAAAGCTGGTTTTATTACCGGATTAAATACTAGTCAAATCTCTGGAGATCAGATTTCCGGCTACAACAAACTTGGAGTAAAACTGGGAACCTTTATTAACTATCCCTTAAATAAAAACTATAATCTTCAAGTAGAACTTCAACTAAGTCAAAAGGGAAGTAAAAAACCTTTTATCGAAAATAGCCCCCAAACTTATTCTTTCCAATTAAATTACATAGAAATACCTATTTCTTTCGACTATAAAGTCCGTCAATTTTTATCATTAGAAAGTGGATTATCTTTTGGTTATCTTCTTAGTTACAAAGAAGAAAATGAATTTGGCGAAATAAGAACAGCTGATCCAAATGATATAGCAATAGATTTCATGTTAGGGGCAAATCATCAATGGAAGAAAAATACTAGAATTAATTTTCGATATAGCCACTCAATTATCCCTATTCGACCCCACTCATCTGGTGGGAAATGGAGTTTGAATAAAGGCCAAAACTCTTCTGTTATCTCACTTTCTTTATACTACCAAATCCCTGTATTATGAAACATAAAATTATTGTAGCTATTAGTGGAGCCAGTGGTTCAATATACGCGAAAGTTTTGCTTGACAAATTGGTTCAAATGAGTGATCAAATTGACTCGGTAGGTATAGTTATGTCAAAAAATGCAGAAGATGTATGGCGGTTCGAACTTGGTAACGAAGACTTCAAAAAATATCCTTTTGTTTATTATAATAAACATGACTTCATGGCACCTTTTGCATCTGGGTCTGCTCAATTTAACACAATGTTTATTGCTCCATGCTCCATGGGTACGCTTGGGAGAATTGCCGCGGGGATATCTGATGATTTGGTCACTCGAGCTGCCGATGTGATCCTAAAAGAAAGAAGGAAACTCATTTTAATTAACAGGGATACTCCCCTAAACCTGATTCACATCAATAATATGAAATTGCTAACTGAAGCAGGAGGAATTATTATGCCTGCATCTCCATCATTTTATAGTCTCCCAAAGTCTTTTGAGGAACTTGCTGCAACTGTTGTTGACCGGGCTATAGACATTGCGGATTTTAAACAAAAAAGTTATCGTTGGCGTTCTTAAACTTCTTTAGAAACTGATCAACAAAAAACTTTATTTTTTTTCACCAATAAAAAATTTATTTTCAATATGATTGAAATTAGTAAATAAAGCAATGAAAAAGTAAGTTTTAAGGCATTCCGTTAAAGAAAGAATATCTAAAATAAGTTTAATTTATTGTGGTAAACTTTACCCAAGTGTATATATGCAGCTTCTGTAGCCATACGACCTCTTTGGGTCCTGAGAATATACCCTTCCTGAATTAAATAAGGCTCGTATACTTCTTCTAAAGTAGACGCCTTTTCACTGACTGCAGTAGAAATAGTTCCCACACCCACTGGCCCACCCTTGAACTTATCAATGATGGTCTCTAAAATCATAATATCCATCTCATCCAATCCCTTTTTATCTACTTTGAGAGAATCCAAAGCAATGTTAGTGATATCCATATCAATGACTCCCGAACCTTTGATTTGGGCAAAATCTCTAACTCTTCTCAATAGAGCATTGGCGATTCTTGGTGTCCCCCTACTGCGTTTGGCAATTTCTCCTGCGGCATCTAATTCGATAGGAACATCTAAAATACCCGCTGACCTATCAACAATTTTAGTTAATAATTCTGTGTTATAATATTTGAGTCTGGTGTTGATTCCAAATCGAGCCCTAAGCGGCGCCGTTAGTAAACCAGATCTGGTAGTAGCCCCAATAAGTGTGAAAGGATTTAAATTAATTTGAACAGAGCGAGCATTTGGACCAGACTCAATCAAAATATCAATTTTAAAGTCTTCCATGGCAGAATACAAATATTCTTCAACAACAGGAGATAAACGATGGATCTCGTCGATAAATAAAACATCACGTTCTTCTAAATTTGTCAATAATCCAGCCAAATCTCCTGGTTTGTCTATCACGGGACCTGATGTAATTTTCACATTTACTCCCAATTCATTTGCAATTACACCAGCCAAGGTGGTTTTACCCAAACCAGGAGGTCCATGCAATAAAACATGATCCATAGCATCGACTCTCTGATTTGAAGCAGATACAAATACCTGAAGATTGTTAACTGCTTTCTGTTGGCCTGAAAAATCATTAAAAGAAACAGGTCGAAGCTTAATTTCAAATTCGTTTTCTTCGGGATTTACATCTTCAAATGAGGTGTCTGAGTGTTCAGTCATAACAGAAATCAATCTAAACAAATGTAATTAAATTTTTTGGGTCTAAACAAAACAGGTGAAGCGAAAAAAAAACAATAAGTAAAAAAAAGGATAAAAAAATACTTTATATTTTTATACAAATAAATTAGAGAGATTTTTGGACTAATAACTAAATTATAAATTTGATATTTTAGCATTTTAAAATTGCTTTATGAAACTTGCGAATCAGATTGAAAAATTATTTAAACTGCTTCTGCCCAATCCATTTACGATTGCCGTCATTCTAACATTTGTCAGTATGATCACTGCATTTTGTTACAACTGGGACAACTCGAAAGACTTTGGACACCAATGCATTACAATAATAAGCTATTGGGAAGAAGGATTATGGAATCCCTCACTACTTGTTTTTTCCATGCAAATGGTTTTGATGCTTGTGTTGGGGAATGTTTTGGCACTAAGTAAACCCCTCATAAAAGGGATTAACTTTATGACTAAATTCTGTAATAATACAGCAAAATCTGCCTTTTGGGTCTGTTTACTCAGTCTGATTATTAGTTTATTCAATTGGGGATTAGGCCTTATATTTGGCGCGCTTTTTGCCAGAAAAGTTGCAGAAAATGCTAAGAAAAAAAATTGGGTGATTCACTACCCTCTTGTCGGAGCATGTGGATATGCTGGTCTAATGGTATGGCATGGAGGTTTTTCTGGATCCGCACCAGTTAAAGTTGCAGAAGTGGGCCATCTTAAATCTTTGATGGCAGACATATACTCTGCAAAAAAACTAGCAGCACTTCCAGATCATTTGACTTTTGCCGAAACAGTCCTATCCCCTATGAATATATTTGTATCAGCATGCCTTCTTATTATGCTACCAATATTGGTTTTCGGAATTGGATCGAAAATAAAAAGTAAGCCATTCCAGCTAAATCCCTTGATAATTGATGATGTTCCAATCGCGATAAATGGTGCTGAAAAATTAGACCATTCGAAAGTATTGGCACTAATATTAGGACTTGGAATTATCAGCTTTTCATTTTACAAGGCCTTTCTTCTTCCACAAAATATCAATCTTAATTTTATCAATCCAAACTTTATCAATTTCTCCCTATTGGGGCTATGCATCCTCTTTCATGGAAACTTCTATCGATTCCTTAAGGCAATTGAGAATGCAATTGGAGGAACTTCAGGCATTTTAATTCAATTTCCTTTATATTTTGGTATTATGGGTTTAATGAAACATTCTGGAATAGTTGTTGGTCTATCAGATTTTTTTGTGCAAATATCCTCAGAACAAAACTTTCCTCTTTTCACTTTTTTTAGTTCAGGTATAGTAAACATATTTGTGCCTAGTGGGGGCGGGCAATGGGCTATACAAGGACCCATACTCATTGAA
>TARA_Y100000385_G_scaffold288718_1_pt1 | contig 15116 bp, 23 predicted proteins | sample TARA_Y100000385 | Tara Oceans TARA_Y100000385 (sample SAMEA2620980) | marine metagenome | biome: marine biome (ENVO:00000447); feature: surface water layer (ENVO:00002042); material: "saline water (ENVO:00002010), including plankton (ENVO:xxxxxxxx)" | depth 5 m
CCCGAAACGACGGCCATACTAACCAATTCAATACTATGATTAAACAATTCAAAAACATTACATTACTAAACCAAATCATTACTCTCAAAGATCTTAATGCAGGCAATGTCTTCATACTAGATAGTTCTTATGAGGATACTGACGTTCTTTATATAAAAACTAATAAGCAAGATTCTAATGATATTACTGTTGTTGATCTTCTTAACGGTGATGTTGTTTTCTTTCATCCAAATAAACCTGTTATTGCTTGCCTTGTTCATGAACTTAAATATGAAAAAGCATAAAATTTGTCATAACTACAATTAATATATGAAAAGAAAAGCTGTTACAGCGGAAGAAATTTTAAATGGCAAACCTATTAAAAAACATGTCCCTAATGATATGGTTGCTGTTATGCATTATGGTCACAAAACTGCTGGAGAAATCCAATATGTTCATAAAGACGCATTACGTCGTTCCCAACGTCCAAATTATGGCACTTGTCTCAACAATAGATAAATTATTAATAACATTTATTTGGTGTGATTCGGCGGACAAGCGAAAACAGAACATGTGATCCACAACGATCGGTCAGGATAATTATTTCCTCTGTCATAATCATCCTTCCTCGATCTTATGGGAACACAGATCCTTATTTCCATTGTCCTTTCGCGTTGTATTAGTTGATAATAAATTTCACGGCACGGGGACTAGCCGTCCCTGCGACCCTGTCATAATAAAATCTAGTTAACAAGGCCAAGAGGTATCTTGGATCTCTAATCAACCAACAGTCGGCCGCCACACAAGTGATGCCATACACCCTACGCCCGAAATTATGAAAACTTTTATCTTTATACTTATGTTACTCGAATCCAACGGCGACCCGTCAGCAGTTGGTGACAACGGAAAAGCAATAGGTTGCTTGCAAATACACCCTGTTCTTGTCTATGATGTCAACCGCATAGCTAATACAAAATACACCCTCAATGATCGTCTAGACCCAGTCAAAAGTCAGGAAATGGCGTTTATATACTTTCGTCATTATCTAGGCAATTCTGCTAAACCAGAAGAAATGGCTAGGCTTTGGAACTCTGGCCCTGATTGGAAAAACAAAAAACATCTTACTAATAACTACTGGAAAAAATACAAAAAAACATACTATGATTTTTGCGTGACCTTACGTGCGTCCCAATAAAGGTTCGGTTATATTTCCTTTATTGGGTATTCATGTGTCCGATCCGCCTCTCGTCGGCAAACGTAAGGAGAGAGGCACTAAATTTATTATGCCTTGGAAAACAGAAAAACAAGTTATAAGAGACACAATTCATGATCGTGTTCGCACGCTTTCTCCATCTCAAAGAAAAGAGATAAAAGAATTGTACACTAATGGGCAACTTAACGGTGTTCAGTTAGCTGATATGTTCGAAGTGTCGACTGCTACTATTTATCGAATCATACACCCAGAAAAATATAAAAAATACGGGAAAAACAGATATGAAAAGAATAAAGAACAAATACTAAAAGACCATAAAACAGAAGAATATAAAACTCATCGTCGTTTTATGAGACACGACCTTAACCAATACAAAAAAAGCTTATGATTAAAACACTATTAACACTTTCACTTTTAGCGATTACATGGATCGCTGGATATGCCATCGGAACCGTTTGTCGAATTCTCGATGATAAAACCAACAATAAAAGCGCTGTTGTGTGAAGCATTCACGCACGGCTACAACCTAGGAAAAAATAATGATTACAGTAAAACATGGTCTACAATCACTAACAATCGAAGCAGCAACAGTTGCGGAGATTCAAGCAAACGAGAACATTCGAGCTGTTCTTGGATTCGGCGAGTCAGTGAGATACTTAAAGAACGGCGTTGAAACAGATTCTTCAACCGTCCTTTACAGTGGCGACACAATCACAGTCGAACAAAAAGCCAATTCAAAGGCTTAATTATCATAGGAGTCTAGGCTAATCAGTCTAGGCTCCTATTTACTTTTTATACTATGACACCAGAAATTATAATAAACGAAACCGGATCATTTGTCCGCACCTTTACTGACCATCCAATTAGTAATGAGACAATCTTAAAAGAGTATTTTCAAGACGAAGAAAAACTTAAATGTGTTAATAATGTGTTTAAATTACACAATCGTAAATGGGATTTGTATACACAAGGCGAATTAGTTGCTGCTGTTTCACACATAACCGACATACCCGTCAATGCCGAATGGGTTCCTAACGATAACGGAATTATTAAATTAGCTCAAAACGGGGCCCAAGTGACTGTAAGAGCTACTATGAATGTTTCAACTGGCACTAAACCTTGGTTACTTGTTGTATATAATCGTTCGTTGTATTTGCTTAAATATACTGATACTCAAGTGTATGCTGCTCCGTTACCAAACTTTTTTGACGACGGTAAAATGTGCGTAGGCGACAACAATGTTACCGCAAGTACATTACAAGATTGTGTAGATTCTCTTATGTCTACTTTTCTTAATGCAAGCTATAATACCGATTTGTTTTATACAGAAGATCGTAAATTCTTACAAGGTATTCTTCAAGACGACGGTTCATTGCTTCATGCACCAGAACCAATAGATGAAAATAATTTAAACGTAGTAAGTGGGAGGCTTTTAGAAATATATGAACACGCAATTTCAAGACTTAGTTAATAACATTCCTCAAGATTGTTCAAGAAACACACAGGCTAACGTCAGCTTAAGAAAAATGCTTCTATTATGTTTTAGAATGAAAGACTATCAATTTACAGAGGAACAAAATCAAACAATATACAACATTATGGAGCAGTTAAATGATTTTGCAGTCCAAAACACCAATCAACGTGAAGACCAACAAAGGAAAATAAATAGATGTATAGATTACTAATAGCAGGCGCGGGCGGTGTGACAAGTTACTTGTTGCCTGTCCTTTTAAAGACCTTCAAAATATCAAATATTACGCTAGTAGACAAGGATGTCCTAGAAGAACGCAATCTTGACCGTCAACAATTCAATGTAGATGCAATAGGGAACCCCAAAGCAGAAGCGTTATCTAAAATGTTTTGGGATTATACTAAGTTCGATGTCAAAATCGAATGGTTAACCACAAACACAGATTGTCGTGGCTATGATCTTCTAATCTGTGCTTGCGACAACCACAAGGCTCGTAGAGACATTCTAACTATATCTGACATGGAACGCATACCAGCAATCATTGGCGGTAACGAATACATCGACTCAGAGGCTTATATGTATCTTCCTAAATGGAGAGACACTGAAAAAGACCCAAGGATTTATTATCCTGACATCTTGTTAGATAATTATGGCTCTCCTCTCAATTGCACAGGCGAGTTACAAGAAGTTTTCCCGCAGTTAGCTATGGCTAATATGTCGTGCGCATCTCATATTCTTCATTTAATGTGGAATTTGTTTAAATCAAAAGCGGATATAGAGCTCCGTCCTTACCGAAGATCAACCAAAGAATATAAAAATGAGTCCTTTATTTAAATACAAATACGAAGGTGAGTGGCATTCGTCACCCCTTGAAGACAAACCAGAAGAAGTAGCATACACCAAAGATGGTGAAAAGCTATCAGAAAACAAAGCGCTGTATCGCAATTCAATTTTTGCGCAGCAGTTTTGGTTTAGTGTGTTAAATTTTATTCCTAACTTTGACCTTCCGTTTTATCCTCAGATTATTGAAAAATGGGACGTTTTTTACCACACAAACAAGAAAAAACGGTCTTCTCTCTCTGATTATGTTCAATATGATTATACTTACGAAGAAACAGACTATGGTAGTGTTGCCGCAAGTAGAACTGTTACTTATTCAGGGACGTTACGTCTGAGTATTGATGATCTAAGTGGAATGTGGGACGAAGCAGAACAAGATGAAGATATTTTCCAAGACTTGATTGCGGAATATTGCTCAGACCAAGTAAACGACGATTACTCAAGTGGTGATAGAGATTACGGCGATTTAGAAATAGACGATTACGAATTTGAATGTAATAACTGTGAATTTAATGATCGCACTATTGAAACTCCTGACGCTTCCACAATAATTCAAGAATATTTCGAATGAATATACTAAAACAATATAATACTGAGTTTTTCTCCGCCAACGTAATACAACCTGTCAAAGAACAACCATCAGTCGAATGGAAAAAAAGTCGCATTTCAGCTGCTATTTGGCAACAGATTGTCGGTTTTATGCTTTGGTCTCAAGTTAAATACAAAGAAGAAGCACAATTACGTTTGTTCTACAATACAGACACAAACGAATGGCAAGCAGTTCCTTATCCACAGACGCCTATGGGAATGACTACTAAGGAGCTAGAAGACAAGCCCGAGCTATTGCAAAAGCTAAGAGAACCAGTCAAAGGCGAAGGTTGGGTTAGCTTTGGCACAGTTCATCATCATTGCACATCGTCTGCTTTTCAAAGCGGTACTGACCACAATGACGAGAAAAACCAACCAGGTTTTCACATCACACTTGGTCACTTAGACAAAGAAGAGCTAGATGCCCATTGCAGATTCTCTCACGATGGTGGCTTTGTAGAATGTAGTTTATGGGATTTTGTAGACTACCCTGTCCAACTAGCTCAGTTCCCTCGTTTGATTCCTAAGTGGTATGTTATGCCCATTACTTACGAGTTCCCAGCTTTGTGGACAGAATCAATCATAGAAAAGCCTGCTTGGAATTATAGTCCATATTCAACAAATAATTCTTGGACTGCTTCTACCTTCAAGAAAAAAGACTTTGAACAAACTCCTGCTTACAAACAAGCAGAACACTACAGTTACTTTGACACGTTAGAGTTTTTTGTAGAGGATGTTATGGCAAGGTTTAATTTTTCAGGTGAGGCAGAAATAGCATTAGCTTGCACGGAAACGCATCCTAATTACAATGAGCTTCTTAAAGTAGCAAAAGACTACTTTGATGAACCTATAGACGCGCTTAACGAACTACACAATGACTATACAGATGCCAATGTTTACAACACCGAGCCAATGGGCCCCGTGTGATTTTCTACCAGACCTTTCACATGAGCAGCATGTGGCCATTGATTTGGAAACAAAAGATCCAAAACTAACAACAATGGGCCCCGGTTGGCACCGGAAAGATGGAAGGGTTATTGGCATTGCCATAGCCACTTCCTCTTTTAATTGTTATTTACCTATTGGCCATTCACACGGCGATAACGTAGACAAAACAATGGTTATTAATTGGGTAAAGGAATTGGTATCTGTAGATCGAGAATACATTTTTCATAATGCTCCTTATGATCTTGGTTGGTTACGCACCCTTGGGATAATCCCAAGGGGCACCATTAGGGACACACAAATTATTCAATCTTTAATTAATGAAGAAATGCCCGGAGGTTATTCATTAAACAATCTTTCTAAGCATTATTTAAAAAAAGGTAAAGAAGAAGAATTATTGCGTAAAGTGGCTGTAGAATGGAATCTTGATCCTAAGAAAGATATGTGGAAATTACCTGCTAAGTATGTAGGTCCATATGCTGAAGTAGATGCAAAAAACACACTAGAAATTTATTTAAAACAACTCCCATTTATTTACAAAGAAGAATTGCAGAAAGTTTTTGACCTTGAATCTAAAGTCACTCCGATCATAGTTAGTATGAACTGGAGAGGAATTAAAGTAGATGTCGAAAAAGCAATTAGACTCAACGAAGAATGGCAAAAAACAGAAAACAAATTACGAGCCTCTCTCAATAATGTCGACATTTGGTCTACGCAACAACTGGCCAAATTACTCGACCGTGAAGGCATATCTTATCCAAAAACGAAAAAAGAAAACGCCTCAATAACTAAAGACTTTTTATCTAATAATGCGAATAACCACCCAATACTCGGAAGAATCAAGCATGTACGAGAACTTAATAGACTTCGAAATATCTTTATCTATGAAAACATCGTCGTCGGTAATATTGACGGAAGAGTGCACCCAAACTTTTTGCAAGTCGCTGTTGAAGGAGGCGGTACCAGAACTGGTAGATTCTCTTGTAAAAATCCAAACATCCAGCAAATTCCAAAAAGAAGTTCACTTGTCGATGCAAAACAAATCAGAAGCTTATATACCGCTGATTCAGGGATGTTATGGGCAAACTTAGATTACTCATCTCAAGAACCAAGAATGCAAATACATTATGGAATCAAAAAAGACTACAAAAGTGCGCGCGAGGCGAAAGCCGTCGTTGAAGGAGGAAAAAAACTCTACGCCTATGTTGAAGAAGCATGTCCCGCCGTTAACTACGACCAAGCAAAAGCAATCGTCCTTGGAAGATCCTACGGAATGGGCAAAGCTAAGATGGCAGAAACTATCGGAGTTAATGAAGCAGAATGCGAACAAATCCTTGAATCATTTGATAATAACTGTCCTTTTATCGGAGACCTCGCTAGAAGAGCTTCAGAGCAAGCTGGGCGAGCAGGCTTTGTCAGAACAATTCTTGGAAGACGTAGAAGGTTTAATTACTGGTCCCCTGCCGGGTACCACAAAGACCGTCCTAGGCCCATTTACGGCAGAGATGAAGCTATGAACACATATGGAGAAGTAGAGCGAGACGGAACAAACAAAGCATTTAATGCTATTATACAAGGCTCTTGTGCCGATCAAACAAAGTTGGCTCTTGTAGCATCTGTTGAAGCTGGACTTTCTCCTTTATCGACTGTTCATGATGAAATTAATTATCAAGTATCAACAGAAGAAGAAGCAGTAAAAGCCCAAGAAATTATGGAAAACGCAATTAACCTAGAAATTAAAACAGAAGCAGATTTGGAGATTAAAAAATCATGGTAGTAGGAGACAAAGTAAGAGTAGACTTTAGTAAATTAACAGAATTGGACATTAGCACCGAAATTCGTTATAAATGTAAAGACGTTAACGGTAAGCTTAGAGATTTATATTTATCTTGTGAAATGCTTCAGTATGACAATAAAGAATACACTATTTCTGCAATAACTCAAGAAAATTGGATAAGATTAAAAGACGTAGAAACTTGGGAATGGTCTCCTGACTGGCTAGTAAAAGTAACAAATAATGTTAAAGAATTGTCATGGTAGCACTTACAAAAGCAGAAAAAAAACAAATAATACCTGCCTATAACAAGGAAGTTCCAAAAGAAAAAAGAACTATACAGTATTATCTAACTTTTAAAAAATACGCTATTGACAACCCTGACGAATTCAGAGAGCTTCTTAAATCCTATGGGACCTGAAGCAAAATTCACGCAATGGCTCAAAAAAACCCTTAAAGCCAAAGCAGACATACAACGAATAGAAGTTATTACCGCACAAGGCGTGCCTGATTGTAATATAGCAATTAAGGGACGTCCCGGAAACATATGGGTTGAGTTAAAAGCTCTTAAGTATGTTAAGTTGCGAAAAGAGCAATACGCATTCGGAATGAAACGAACTATGCTCTTTGATGATACTGTTTACCTATGGAATGGCTACAACAAAGTTATTCAAATATGGCCGTTTCCTTTCGAAGCAAAGCCAGCGGGTAAAGACCACCTAAAACCTACAACAAAACCACTATATGAAGTCTCCTATGATTACTTTAAGGAGGACTTCGACCTAACAAGACTATGACATGCTAGTTATTCCTTTTGAAAAGTTAAAACAGGTTCCTCTAGATACAATTCACGCCCTTTGTTGGGTATTCAAGGACGGGGAGTGGCTACGGATAAAGAATCTTAACTATGGTAGAGGGATAGATCTCCCAATACTCAAGGAGCACGTAGTCGGATGCTTATTAAAAAAACAAAGACATATTATGACAAATGAATCAGACTTTGAGGCAACCCCTCAACAAACAGAAATGTTTAACCCTGTTGAAATGACAGGCGAAGACACATTAACTACAATCCGCATCTTATCTGGACAGTTAGATGAAATGGATTCAGACGTAGCAGCTTTAGAAGTTGCTTTAAAAGAAGCCAAACAAGTTCGTAAAACAATGGCAGAAGTTACACTACCAGAGATTATGAACTCCATCGGTATGGCTGACTTTACAATGAATGATGGTAAAAAAGTAAAACTTACTACTTTTTACGATGCTAAAATCAAAAATAAATTACAAGCTTTTAGTTATTTAGAAAGCGTTGGCGATCAATCAATCATCAAAGACACAGTAACATTGAATTTCGAAAGAGGCGACCACGAGCAAGCAAACACTATTGTTGACGAGCTTACAACTCAAGGAGTCGCATTAAAACGAAAAGAAGACGTCCATCCATCGACCTTAAAAGCGTATGTGAAGGAGAAACTAGAGTCAGGTGCTAACATACCTATGGAAGCATTTGGCGTATATATAGGAAACAGAGTAACAATCAAATAACACTATGGAATTCAAATTAGAAGAACACGAAGGTGCTGGCTTAGATCAGCTCGACACACAGGCAGCAATGCCTATCTTAAGAATTATACAAGACGGTTCCCCAATCGTTAAAAAAAGCGATCCTGCTCATGAAGAAAAAAAGATAGACGGTGCAGAAGCTGGCGATCTTGTTTTCCAAAGCACAGAAGCACTTAAAGAAGTAGAAGCAATCATGCTTCATCAACAAATATCATACACCGAATGGTCTGGAGGCAAACCTGTAGCTTATCATCCACTAACTATTGTTAATGATCCTAGATACAAAGCTCGTGGTCATAATCCAGCTAAACCTAACTCAGAAGGACTAGGTGAAAACCAACTAGAAAAAACTAATAATACTTTTATTAAGTTTCGTTCTAGTGACAATGAAGATTGGCAATTAGGTATTATACCGTTTACTAGCTCCTCTCTCAAAGATGGTTCTGGTTGGGCTAAAAAAGTCACAGTCCTTAAATATGACAACGGTATGCGAGCTGCTATATTTTGCTCTGTTTGGAAAATAAAAACTAAGCCTATGAGCAACGACAAGGGTTCTTGGTATGGTTGGGATATATCGTTTGATCGACTGCTTGACCTCAAAGAAGACCAAGCGTTACTACAACAGAATTCTTCTGATCGCGAATCTGCTGTCTCTGATGCAACTCAGCTTGGCGGTTCTAAACAACCACAGTTAGAAACTGACGAGCCGTTTTAATGGATTATGCTAAAGAGTTATTAAAGCTCTTTAGCGGCTCACAACGAATACATGGCGTCGCTCGTCTAACGGGCGTCGTCTCTCCTAAAGGCAAGAAAGAAGCCAAATGTCACACTCAGCATTTTGAAGTGACAGAAGAACAGTGGCGTCTTCATCTTCTTGGCAAGCAGGGTCTTGGTTGTGCTCCGTTAAATGATGAATCCTTAGTTCATTGGGGAGCTATTGATGTTGATGACTACAATGTTGAAGTGGTTGGATTAGCTAAAATAATAGCTTTGCAAAAACTGCCGTTGATTACAATCTTTTCTAAATCAAAAGGAGCTCACTTATATCTTTTTACAAAGGAATGGATTCCAGCTAAAGACATGATTGCTGCCTTAGATTCTTATGCGTCAATCTTAGGCTTTGGTAAAGCTGAAATATTTCCTAAACAAGTTTCAATAGGACGAGATGGTAAGTCGCCTGACTTTGGTAATTGGATTAATATGCCATACTATGGCGGAGATACCTCTATAAGATATGCTGTACGTCCAGATGGAACAAGGTATAGTGTTTTAGAGTTTATCGAGCTGATTAAGTCTATTGCTGTTGATAGGAACGAACTAGAAACAATAGAAGCTGTAGACGAAGATCCTTTTCCAGATTATCCTCCTTGTTTAAATGAGATTTTTAAACAGAAGATACAAACAGCTCGCAATGTTACATTGGCAAATTTAGCGGTAGCTATTCGTAAAGAACATCCAGACGATTGGCAGTCAAAGCTAGAGATAGAGAACAGACGATTTGCTGACCCTCTTGCTAATAAAGAAGTAGACAACATTATTAAAAGCTATGAGAAGAAAGAATATCGTTTTCAATGCAGGAAGGAGCCGTTATGTCATTACTGTAATACATCCTTGTGCAGAAGCCGTAAGTATGGCATCGGAGATGAAGGACCAATTCCCGGCAACAGGAGCCTTACAAAGGTAAACACTGAACCACCCGTATGGTATCTTGACATGCACCTTCCAGACGGTAAGTGTGTGCGGATGGCTCTTGAGACTGATGAGCTACGTAAGCCCGATCTATTCGAGAAAGCTTGTATGGAAAACATTGGCTCTCTCCCTGCTACTTACAAAAAAGATGACTGGAAAGAAGTTGTTAATAATCTGATGGAGAACATGACGGTTGTAGAAATACCTAAGGAAATGACTCCTCGTGGTCAATTAGTGGAGTTAATGGTAGAGTTCTTAACAAATCGTTGTTCCGTTAAAGAATCTTCTTTTGAAGCATTGCAACAAGGGCGTCCACACAAAGATGCCGAAGGTTATTATTTTCGTCTTAGAGACTTTCAAAAGTATCTATCAGATGCGCGGTTTAATTTGCTTAAACCAAACCAAATTACTGCAACACTAAGAGAAGAACTTGGCGGTGTTAAGCAGTTTGCTAAAATAGCGGGCAAAGGCACAAACTTTATTCGCATACCTCCTCAATTTGAAACTATGTATGCTGAATTTGCTAAAGCAGAAGTAGTTAAAGACCTAGATTTTTAATGAGCATAAAATCAATTTTAGATAAATTAGATAACGAAGTATCAAAACTACCTAACATTAACCGCGCTGTTCATGACGCTAATTTTCAACAGCTCTGCAAAGAAGCAAAAGAAAAAACAAAAACAGAGCAACGAAACCAAAAAAAGAGTTTTGGTAAAGGTAAACTGTTGAAAGAATCACAAAAGAAAAAGAGAAGACAGCTCTGGGAAAAGTATTCAGATGACCCTGAGAAAGCTGCAAAGAAAGCTGGCTTGTCTTCTCGTGCTTGGTATGAGTATGTTCGCAATCATTTTCAATCTACACCAGTAACAGAAACAAGAAAGAAAAGAAACGCAGCAGCTATCTTACGAAAAAAGATATATGAACAACACGGCACTGATTATACAACAGGCGCTAAGAAAGCAGGGCTTCAAAAAAACAGTTGGTGTAATTACATAAGGGCAAACTTTCATGAATAAAAAACGAAACTCACGAGGCTTGTCAAAGGTTACGTTTGAATTGTCTGTTAAAAAACAAAAAAACATACACGGAGTAGACATTGAGTATGATTTAAGAAAAATAATAGAGAAAGATTATAACATAATTAAATTTAAAATAATACCACAGAACCCACATGATAAATAAAATATTTGGACCACCCGGAACAGGTAAGACTACACACTTGTTAAGCATTGTAGAAAAGCTTTTACAAGAGGGAGTAGACGCTAACAAAATAGCGTTTACTACTTTTACTAAAGCAGGCGCTACAGAAGCATTAGAACGAGCGTGTGTTAAGTTTAATAAATCAATAGATGACTTTCCGTTTTTTAAAACTTTACATGCTTTGGCATACAAACACGGTTCCAAAAAACAGGTTCTCGGATATGTCGACTATAAACAACTATCCGAGAACCTTAACTTACCATTAACCTATGGACAAAACAACAGTGATGGCGCAGTGACATCAAGCTATCGAGGCGACCATATCATGGCTATATATCAACTGGCAAGAGTAAAACTTATTTCAGTTGAGCAAAGCTATGAAGAATATGATGGCACATTCAATATTGATTTTGGAGAAGTAGAACGGTTTGTTGAGCACTATAAAGAATACAAAGACTATACAAACAAACAGGACTTTACGGATATGTTAGAAGGGTATGTCATAAAAGATAAGCCTTTGGATATAGAATATTTAATTGTAGACGAAGCGCAGGACATAAAACCCCTTGAGTGGAATATGGTTGATGTAATTAAGCGTAATTGTGTGAACACTTGGATAGCTGGAGATGACGATCAGTGCATTCACGCTTGGGCAGGGAGTGACCCCGATGCTTTTATGAACATTGATGGAAGCACAGAAATACTTAGTAAGTCTTATCGGGTTCCAGAAAGCATTCATACTGCTGCTCATATGGTCATAAAACGCATCGCAAAGCGTCAGGTAAAGGAATACACCCCTAAAGAGATAGAAGGCTCTGTACAGCGAATCATAAGCATAGAAGACCTAACAATAGATAAAGGCTCTTGGTTCTTTCTTGCTAGGAACAAAAGAATGCTCCAAGACTACGAAATGTACTGTAGAAAAATGGGGTATCTTTACGACGTACCGGGCAAAAAATCAATTGGTTCTGTATTTGAAGCTATTGTATTATGGGAACAATTAATTAACGGCGGATTAGTGCAAGGAGCAGAAGCAAAACTTGTGTATAAACACCTCAAAGAAAGAGATCGTATAAAAACGGGGTCTAGGAAATTACTTAAAGATTTAGTTGACGATGACCAATTAATTGATATACACGACTTAAAGTCTAATTATGGATTGCTTTGTCACGGTTCATGGGAAGATGCGTTTATACAAATAACCACGGAAGAAAAAGACTATATTACAAAGATAGAAAAAACTGTCGGCTTTGACGAAGCTCCGCGAATAGAGATTAACACAATTCACGGTTCAAAGGGCAAAGAAGCTGACAACGTAGTTCTTATGACAGATATGAGCGTAAAAACACATGACTCTTTTCTTAACAATCCAGACAACGAACATCGCGTATTTTATGTCGGCATGACTAGAGCAAAAGAAAACCTATATATTGTAGCACCACACACAGAAAGATATTATGAAATATAGCATTGGAGAGAAAGTACTTTATCAAGGAAAACTATGGGAAATATTTCAATACAACACAGGTGTATATTATATAAAAAACAAAGACGCTGAAAGATGTGTGCAGATAACAGAACTAGAACTAAATGAGAACTAAAACAGAACCTTATGGATATCAAAAGAAAGTCATTGAGCAATCAGCTAAGAAAAATATTTATGCTCTCTTTATGGAACAAGGGCTGGGAAAGACTAAAGTATCAATTGACACAGCTACAGTTATGTTTGATGCTAAAGCTATTGACGGTATGTTGGTGCTGGCTCCGAATGGTGTTGCCGCCAACTGGATTATCAACGAACTGCCCGCGCACTGCCCTATCGAACACTATCTTGGATTTACATGGCGCTCGAAGAAGACTAAAGCTTACAAAAAGGAACTCGAAGGATTTTTCTTATCAGAATCACCCTTCAAGGTCTTGGCGATGAATATAGAAGCCATTCGAACTACGGATGGCAATATTGTTGCTCAAGCTTTTCTTAAAGAACGTAAATGTCTAATGATAGTAGATGAGTCCACTATCATTAAGAACGTCAAAGCAAAGCAAACAAAAGAAGCAATTAAATTAGGCAAGCTTGCAGTAGCTAGAAGAATACTGTCAGGCACACCTATTGCTCAAAGTCCTTTAGACTTATGGGGGCAATGCCAGTTCTTATCTCCTAGAGCGTTACCTCACTCGTCATACACAGCGTTTAAAAATGACTTTGCTCATACTTTATTAGAAAGTCACGGGGGAAGAGTCTATGAAAAAATACTAGGCTACAAGAATCTTAATAAGCTGTCAGATTCAATCAGAGGCTTCTCAGTGCGTTTATTAAAGAAAGACAACCTAGACCTACCCCCAAAGGTTTATCAAAAGGAATACGTGCCTTTAAGCAAAGAACAGGAAAAAGCATACAAAGAATTAAAAGAGCTTGCTCTTACTATGATTGAAGATGGTCTTGTGACTACTTCTGCTGCTGTTGTTTTATTGATTAGATTGCACCAAATAACTTGTGGCTTTGTTACTGACGACGACGGAAATATACACGATCTAAAACATGACAGAATTACAAGGCTAAGAGAAATATGTGACAGGATTGACGATAAAATTATTATTTGGGCAAAGTTTAAACATAGTATAAAACAACTAAAAAAGGAATTTGGAGATGAAGCAGTTACCTACTACGGAGAAACAAAAGATAGAGATGAATCTGTGCGTCGATTTCAAAACGACGACGATTGCAGATACCTTATTGCGAACGAGGCAGCAAGTCGAGGTCTTACTCTCACAGCTAGTGCAACTTCCATATACTACACAAATGATTTTAAACTCGAAACGAGACTTCAAAGTGAAGATAGAAATCACAGAATCGGGCAGAACCGATCAGTAACTTATATTGATATGATTGCCCCTAACACAGTAGATGAGAAGATTCACGCGGCTCTTAAGCTAAAGCAAAACATATCTGACAGTGTTCTAAAGAACGTAACAGCAATCAAAGGGATGATGTGAAAATAAAAATAGCGTTTGAAAAAAGCCGTACCGCCGGCGGTACGCTTGCCACCATTGGATGGACTGGACGAGAGGAAAAGAATGATTACTTTCGGACATACCATATCCCTGACGCAGAATATCTTGAGGCTCTTCTCAAAGAGTTCGCTAATATAATAAACAATGAACCGACAGCCACTGTTGAGATATTAGAGCCGATGGTCTGGGATTTCTCCACATCTCAGCAATATACCTTAGCAGTAATGTTCTATCGGGAGCATCGACCACAAGGAATTGATCTCGGCTATGTGCATACTGCTAATTTCATTGCTAACATGGAGCTGATAAGGAACTCTGGAGTTAGTGGCGACTACGTAACACTAAATAATGGAATCGTAAGGGAAGTTACTGAGGCTCGCCCTGTTGTCTGGCATGATTTTGATACATCCGATGTGGAGGCTCGTCAGAACAAAGACGGGGTACTTGAAATCAAAACAACGAAGGCGGAGTCCAAAGTCAAAGAAGTCAACTGGTGAGGTATTGGATGTATTGGATTGGTATTGAAAGTTTTTAAACTTTCAATACCGTTTTCGATTTAAGTACTTAATTGTATTCAATAACTTATGAAGATTATTGATTGTTGGTATTAAAATATTGAAAATATTGAGAAAAAAAAGTTTTTGTTTTTTTTAAAATAAATGTAATTACCAATATTTCAATACCAACAGCTTACAATCCTACAAAAACCATTAGTGTCAGTAGGTATTACGTTTTTTCTTTGTTTTAGGCTTTGCCAATTTTGGCATGATTTTCTTTTTCATATTATTCCTCTGTTGTTAGTTGGAAGGCCAGCTTTCGATAAAAGGTTGAGCATATTTGAA
>TARA_Y100000385_G_scaffold18768_1_pt1 | contig 15082 bp, 15 predicted proteins | sample TARA_Y100000385 | Tara Oceans TARA_Y100000385 (sample SAMEA2620980) | marine metagenome | biome: marine biome (ENVO:00000447); feature: surface water layer (ENVO:00002042); material: "saline water (ENVO:00002010), including plankton (ENVO:xxxxxxxx)" | depth 5 m
CTTACCGCGGCTGCTGGCACGGAGTTAGCCGATGCTTATTCTTCAGGTACACGTCATTTTGTTCCTCCCTGAAAAAAGAGGTTTACAACCCATAGGCAGTCTTCCCTCACGCGGTATTGCTCCGTCAGGCTTTCGCCCATTGCGGAAAATTCCCCACTGCTGCCTCCCGTAAGAGTCTGGACCGTGTCTCAGTTCCAGTGTGTCTGATCGTCCTCTCAAACCAGATACTGATCGTCGCCTTGGTAAGCTTTTACCTTACCAACAAGCTAATCAGACGCAAGCTTCTCTTTAGGCGGATAAATATAAATCCATTTCACTCGAAAGCATATGGGGTATTAGCATTTGTTTCCAATTGTTATCCCCCTCCTGAAGGTAAATTCTTACGTGTTACTCACCCGTCCGCCACTAGAGTTAAAAACTCTCGTACGACTTGCATGTGTTAGGCATACCGCCAGCGTTCATCCTGAGCCAGGATCAAACTCTCTTAAAATATCCATAATTTATATTTTATTTATCACTTTAATGTGAGAATTAAAAGATAACATTCAGTATACTTTATTGTTAACTAATAGCAAATTAATATTAAAATTTTATAATTAAAATTTAAGTTAAGGTTAAAAATATAATCAAAATAATTAAAAAAGTTAAGTCGATATACTTTGCGAAACAAGGCATAAGAATTGCTTGATATACAAAACAAAACTTTAAGATTTCTATGTTTTATGAAACAGCTAAAAATTATTATAAGTACGAGGTATTAAAAAATGTCTTTTAACTTTTTTACCTTAGTAATGATTTAATACTGTTGTATTAATTCTAAAAAAATTATTTTTAGAATTTTTTTAGAATTAATATATAATGCTCTATTAGTAACTCTAATCTTTATGAAATTTTTTACTAATATATTGATCTTTGATTTTTTAATTTTTGATGAAACGTCTAAATTTACTGACTTTAATGTTCGCTATCTTAATTATTTTAGCTCCAAGTCAAGCTTTAGCAGATATTGGTGGTTTAACAAAATGTAGCGAGTCTCCTGCTTTTACGAAACGATTAAATGCAAGTGTAAAAAAGCTAGAGCAACGGGCGAGCCAATATGAGGTAGGATCTCCACCAGCTTTAGCATTAACTCAACAAATTGAACGTACACAAGCTCGATTTGACAAATATTCTCGTTCAGCCTTATTGTGTGGTACAGATGGGCTACCACATTTAATAGCGGATGGACGATGGAGTCATGCTGCTGAATTTATATTCCCAGGGTTTGGATTCATATATATTGCTGGTTGGATAGGATGGGTTGGTCGGAAATATTTACGCATTGTAAGTACAAATCCTAATCCAAGTGAAAGTGAAATTATCATTAATGTTCCTTTGGCGCTAAAAATTATGACAACAGGTTATATATGGCCAATTTCGGCATGGCAAGAACTAATTAGTAATGATTTAGTCACTACTACGGACAAAATAACAGTATCACCGAGGTAATAAATGAAGTTCGACAAAAAAAGGAGAAAACGGGTAATTATCTCGTGTGGGATAATTTATGTTAGTATCCGATATAGAAGAACCATTACTGATCGTAAATTTCATATATTCTTATATGAGACCCTAAAAGTTTTAATAAAACTTAGTTATAGGATTAGTATAATTCCATATCAACCTACTCCAATCAGCATAAGATTTTTCGATTTATTAAAATTTAAAAAAAATAAACTTTTCCATTTATTAAAATGAATGATTTTCAAAAATATTTATCAACAGCTCCAGTTCTTCTAACATTATGGATGACATTTACTGCAGGGTTTATTATTGAAATAAACCGTTTCTTCCCTGATATGTTAGGATTATATTTTTAAATTTTAAAGCCTTATTGTCCACCTATAATTATTTAATGAGTACATACTCATAGGTGGGCGATAAAAAGAAATTTTCTCTGGAAAATATGCAGTTTATTTTTATATATTTATAAAAATATAAAATATTTGATTGGAATCTTCTAAAGTTCGACGGGCAGAGTTTAATTTTAGGTCGAATCGATCTTTGTTTTTCGCGACCGAATGATTGTAGTCACACAATTAAATTATTCTGAAACTCTTCTTCTTGTTCGCGAGGCACATTAATATAAACTAGATCCATATCATCAAATAAAAAAAGGAACCGGGTCTTCCATCAGTTTCATTGCTACTTCAAAATTACACTCAGCAATATTTTCAATTGAAGTTATCTTAAAAGTCTGCCCACCATTTTCCTTTGTCCCAATGCTTTTATCAGAACCCAACTATTTCATGAACGCAATGACCTTTTCTTTAGCGCGAAAAACTAAATAGTCTTTCGCAAATACATCTCAAAATTAAAGATCAGTACCGTAATATAAAATTACCCTGTAACTACATAACTCAGCCAAAACTACACAAAAATAATTAACGGCAAAGATGGGATCTTTTGTCTTAACTCTAGCTTTCGCATCACCAATGCAGTAACCAGTAATCGCATATGAAGTCACTTCAACAGAATTAATCCCTCGTTTCATAGACTTATATGACTCAAACTCTTTAAATCGATCAGCAATTTCAACTAATAATTCACTTTCTACAGAAAACGCAGTTGAAGTTTTGAATAAACTTATTCTTCCAAATGCTAATAAGCTTATTTTAAAAATCTTCTTTAAATCTGAAGGGTTGATTTTTTGACATTTGTCTTTATACGTATACTAATAACTAAATAAGACAGAATGTATAATTTGTTTCTATACATCTATTAATTAAAATTTTTTTTTAATAAACTTTAAAATAAAGTATACTATTTTAATGAAAACTCATATGTAATAAATAAAGTAAATATTTATTATTCTTTATGATAGTTTCATAGCTTTTCGTCTCCCAAAAGGAGAAAATCAATGGCAATAAGCTCAACAGAGCGTCGTTCAAAAAACGTACAAGTCTTTGTAGAAAAAGACGCTGTCGAAACTAGTTTCGCAAAATGGGCTCAACCAGGCCATTTTTCAAGAACATTAGCTAAAGGTCCAAAAACGACAACTTGGATCTGGAACTTACATGCTGATGCCCATGATTTTGATAGTCAAACAAGTTCATTAGAAGAAGTCTCTCGTAAAATTTTTAGTGCTCATTTTGGTCAATTAGCAATCATTTTTTTATGGATTAGTGGAATGCATTTCCATGGTGCATATTTTTCTAATTACTCTGCTTGGTTAACCGATCCTATAAATATTAAACAAAGTTCGCAAGTTGTTTGGCCAATTGTAGGTCAAGAAATTTTAAACGCTGATGTTGGTGGAAATTTCCAAGGTGTTCAAACAACTTCAGGGTGGTTCCAAATGTGGAGAGCAGAAGGAATTACTAGCGAAGTAGAACTATACTGGATCGCAATTGGTGGATTAGCTATGTCAGCAATCATGTTATTTGCTGGTTGGTTTCACTATCATAAAGCGGCACCTAAATTAGAGTGGTTTCAAAATGCAGAATCAATGATGAATCATCATTTAGCTGGCTTACTAGGATTAGGCTGTTTATCATGGTCCGGCCATCAAATTCATATTGCACTACCGATTAATAAATTATTAGATGCAGGTGTTTCACCACAAGAGATTCCTTTGCCACACGAATTTTTAATTAATCGTGAACTAATGGCACAATTATATCCAAGCTTTGGTAAAGGTTTAGCACCATTCTTTGGAGGTAACTGGGGCGAGTATTCTGATTTTTTAACATTTAAAGGTGGATTAAATCCTGTAACGGGAGGCTTATGGTTAAGTGACATTGCTCATCATCATTTAGCATTATCAGTTTTATTTATTATTGCTGGTCATATGTACCGTACAAATTGGGGTATTGGCCACAATATGAAAGAAATTTTAGAAGCTCATAAAGGTCCATTTACTGGAGAAGGTCATAAAGGATTATATGAAATTTTAACAACATCTTGGCATGCTCAATTAGCGATTAATTTAGCAATGATGGGATCTTTAAGTATCATTGTTGCACATCATATGTATGCAATGCCTCCGTATCCTTATATTGCTACCGATTATGCTACCCAGTTATCTTTGTTCACACATCATATGTGGATTGGGGGTTTTTGTGTTGTTGGTGGGGCAGCTCATGGTGCTATTTTTATGGTACGTGATTATACGCCAGCAAATAACTATAATAATTTGCTAGATCGTGTATTAAGACATAGAGATGCTATTATTTCACATTTAAATTGGGTTTGTATTTTTTTAGGCTGTCATGCATTTGGATTTTATATTCATAATGATACAATGCGAGCATTAGGTCGCCCTCAAGATATGTTCTCAGATAAAGCAATTCAGTTGCAACCCATATTTGCGCAATGGATTCAAAATATTCATTTATTAGCACCTGGGACAACGGCACCAAATGCCTTAGCAACCACAAGCTATGCATTCGGTGGTGATGTTATTGAAGTTGGTGGAAAAATTGCAATGATGCCAATTAAATTAGGAACAGCTGATTTTATGGTACATCACATACATGCATTTACAATCCATGTGACAGTTTTAATTTTATTAAAGGGTGTATTATATGCTCGTAGTTCAAAATTAATTCCGGATAAATCAAATTTAGGTTTCCGCTTCCCTTGTGATGGTCCTGGTCGTGGTGGTACATGCCAAAGTTCAAGTTGGGATCATGTATTTTTAGGTTTATTCTGGATGTATAATTCAATTTCAGTAGTAATTTTCCATTTCAGCTGGAAAATGCAATCTGATGTTTGGGGAACAATTACACCTGACGGTAGTATTTCACATATTACAGGTGGAAACTTTGGACAAAGTTCAATTGCAATTAATGGGTGGCTACGTGATTTCTTATGGTCACAAGCGTCTCAAGTAATTCAATCATACGGTTCAGCATCTTCAGCCTACGGGTTAATTTTTTTAGGAGCACATTTTATTTGGGCATTTAGTTTAATGTTCCTATTTAGTGGTCGTGGTTACTGGCAAGAATTAATTGAGTCTATTGTATGGGCACATAATAAATTGAATTTTGCTCCTACAATTCAACCGAGAGCATTAAGTATTACTCAAGGTCGAGCTGTTGGGTTAGCGCACTATTTATTAGGTGGGATTGGAACAACTTGGGCATTTTTCTTAGCGCGATCTATTTCAATTACTTAAGAAATTACAAATAATTTAAAATTATCAACATAGAATTATGGAAACTTTTATCTATAATTTTTTAATATAAATATTTAAAGTTCAATTTTATTAACAACTATAAATTATATAAAACTATATCTAACGATTATGGCAACTAAATTTCCAAAGTTTAGCCAAGCCCTTGCGCAAGATCCAGCAACTAGAAGAATCTGGTATGGTATTGCTACCGCTCATGATTTAGAAGCTCACGATGGTATGACTGAAGAAAATCTATACCAGAAAATATTTGCATCTCATTTTGGGCATCTTGCAATTATTTTCCTTTGGACTTCAGGAAATTTGTTTCATGTAGCATGGCAAGGTAATTTTGAAAAATGGGTTTCAGATCCATTGAAAGTACGTCCAATTGCACACGCAATTTGGGATCCACATTTTGGTGAAGCAGCCTTAAAAGCATTTAGTAAAAAGAATACATATCCCGTAAACATTACATTTGCAGGTTTATACCAATGGTGGTACACAATCGGTTTTAGAACAAACCAAGAATTATATAAAGGTTCAATCGGTTTATTATTACTTTCAAGTGTATTATTAATTGCTGGTTGGTTGCATTTACAGCCAAAATTCCGACCAAGTTTATCATGGTTTAAAAATAATGAATCACGTTTAAATCATCATTTATCAGGTTTATTAGGGTTTAGTTCATTAGCGTGGACTGGACATATTGTTCATGTAGCGATTCCTGCATCTCGTGGTGTTCACGTTGGTTGGGATAATTTTTTGACAACTCCACCACATCCTGCAGGACTAGCTCCATTTTTTAGTGGGAATTGGACAGTGTATGCTGAAAATCCTGATAGTACAACACACTTGTTTAATACAAGTGATGGTGCTGGTACAGCAATCTTAACATTCTTAGGTGGCTTTCACCCACAAACGCAATCTTTATGGTTAACAGATATTGCGCATCATCATTTGGCAATTGCAGTAGTTTTCATTGTTGCAGGTCATATGTATCGTACAAATTTCGGTATTGGGCATAATATGAAAGAAATTTTAGATGCACATCGCCCTCCAGGGGGACGCTTAGGCGCGGGTCACGTTGGGTTATTTGAAACGATTACAAATTCTTTACATATGCAATTAGGTTTAGCATTAGCTTGCTTAGGCGTAGCTACATCCTTAACTGCTCAACATATGTATGCTTTAACACCGTATGCTTATTTGTCAAAAGATTTTACAACTGAAGCTGCTTTATATACTCATCATCAATATATTGCTGGATTCTTAATGGTCGGGGCATTTGCCCATGGGGCAATATTCTTTGTTCGTGATTATGATCCGGAATTAAATAAAAATAATGTACTAGCTCGTATGTTAGAACATAAAGAAGCTATCATATCACATCTTAGTTGGGCTTCATTATTTTTAGGTTTTCACACGTTAGGTTTATACATTCATAATGATACAGTCGTTGCGTTTGGACAACCTGAAAAACAAATTTTATTTGAACCATTATTCGCTGAGTATATTCAAGCTGCCTCTGGAAAAGCAGTTTATCAATTTAATGTCTTATTAGCGTCATCAACAAGTCCAGCAACAGCTGCAGGAAACCAAGTTTGGTTACCAGGTTGGTTAGAAGCAATTAATAATTCTAAAAATGATTTGTTCTTAAAAATCGGTCCTGGTGATTTCTTAGTTCATCATGCTATTGCCTTAGGATTACATGTAACAGCATTAATACTTGTAAAAGGAGCTTTAGATGCTCGTGGATCAAAATTAATGCCAGATAAAAAAGATTTTGGTTATAGTTTTCCATGTGACGGGCCTGGTCGCGGAGGTACTTGTGATATTTCTGCTTGGGATGCTTTTTATCTAGCAATGTTCTGGATGTTAAATACAATTGGATGGGTAACATTTTATTGGCATTGGAAGCATATGACAATTTGGGGTGGAAACCCTGGTCAATTTGATGAGTCTTCTAATTATATTATGGGATGGTTACGTGATTATTTATGGTTAAACTCATCACCATTAATTAATGGTTATAATCCATTCGGTATGAATAACCTATCAGTATGGTCTTGGATGTTCTTATTTGGGCACTTAATTTGGGCAACTGGTTTCATGTTCTTAATTTCTTGGCGTGGTTACTGGCAAGAATTAATAGAAACTTTAGTTTGGGCTCATGAACGTACACCGTTGGCGAATTTAATTCGTTGGAGAGATAAACCCGTTGCGTTATCTATTGTTCAAGCTCGTTTAGTTGGATTAGTTCATTTTTCAGTTGGTTATATATTAACCTATGCTGCATTTGTTATTGCATCTACTTCAGGTAAATTTGCTTAATAGTTTATTACAAATAAATAAATACTTTTATTTATTTATTTGTAATACATTTGACCGTTTAAATATTTGCATGTATGACAATCGTTAAAAATAAATGAATAATTTTATTAGACTATTTTTAAATAGATATATACTAGTAATTGGTTGAAGTAAGTTAATACGTATGACTTAACTTTGAGTCAGGGTAATTAGATAGAAAATAAAGAACGTGAAAATTATATACCTAATATTTGAGAATTTGAGAGGAATAAAATATTATTAAATATGCATTGATTATTTATACTATCTAAGAAGAATAAATTTTAATACTATTAAAAATATTTGTGTTGTTAAATTACTATCTAATTTAAAAAAATTTATAGAAAGAACTAAAATATTTTTAGTAACTTACATTGTTAAAAAAAGTAAACAAATTTCTATTTCAATCTTTCCAAAAGAAGTTTTAGTTATTGTTTTTAATAGGTATAGTTCTTTTCAGCCAATTAACGGTCATTCATAAGAATTTAAAACTTATACAATTGAATCAAACAAGTATTTAGAAAAGATTTATTTAGAAACAAAAAAATTACTAAATTAAAATTAATACGTTCTGTTACTATGTTTAGTTACTTTGTTTTATTTAACTTAAATTTTCTTTTGTAGAACAATCTGTAGCTTAAAATGGAGTAGTATTATAGATTTTTAATCCATCATTTAGTTAAATAACAACAATATGTATAAAATCAATTAAAATTTCGTCCTTAAACTTTTTAATTATTCATTTAAGCAACGAATAACTCATATTTCGAATATTACCTTTTATTTTAATCACTTTAAATTCTTCTTCATTTGATGGAGATTTTTTTAGGTTTTACTACTGTTTTTAATATTTTTGGAGTGACATTATTTAATTCCGTATTACCAGACGTAACAAAAAATATCTTAAATAGTTCCTTTAGTGAAGTATAATTCGCAGATCGACTGTCGATAACCATAACTAAAAAAATTAACAACGAGCTAGTGGTTACTTCTGATTATGTTAGAAATAGCGGGTCGTATAGTCCAGTTGTGTTTTTCAATATTCTAAAAAAAAATATTCAAAAATTAAAACTTAACTATTAAACCGAATAAAGTTTTAATAAAAATCAATATATTTATATATATTCTAAATTCTTAAAAATATTTTAAGTTTTATATATAATATTAAATATAATACTAATTATTAACATTATTTTCTGTATTTAAAACTTTAACATCTCTAAAGGACTATTAGTTATGGATACTCGTTTACTAGTAATTGCTGCACCTGTTTTAGTCGCAGCATCATGGGCTTTATTTAATATTGGTCGTTTAGCAATTCAACAAATTCAACGTTTATCACGTTAAGAAGAATTATAAGACTAGAATAATTAAAACTAGTCTTGTAGTTCTTTTACTTAGAACCATACAGAATTAGATCTTCATAACTCAAATGTTATGAGATCTATGCTACTTAAGAACAATAATTTTTTATAATGTTTTTTTCACCCTATTTACTAATTGTAGTTCAGATATTTACGGATTTATTTTTAAATCAAAATCAAGCTTAAAGCTCTTATAGCTAAATATAAAGTCTATATTCAATTTAAAAAATGATTTATTTGAATTAATTTTTCATCGCCCATTTTATCAAACAATTCTTTTAAACTATAATTATAAAATTTTTGCTTATTAAGATAAGGGTCTATATTCTACATACTTATTCAGCGAATTGTACGCCATTAACCTTTCTATTATCAAACTCTTCGATTAATCGAAGATACAATTTTTTATTTTCCCAACAGCTAAAATTCTCCAATAATAAAAAATCCTTATACTTATAATAATCGACTATAAATGTTTTATATTTAAGAATTCTTTAGTAATAAATATTATATTTATATTTTTTTATTAGAAAAAATATAGTATAATATTTATTAATCGGCCCAGATAGCTCAGTTGGTAGAGCAGTGGATTGAAGATCCTCGTGTCCCCAGTTCGAATCTGGGTTTGGGCATTCTTGTATTATTGACAAAAATTGTTAAAGTAACAGTCGCCATAATTTTCATTGACTTCGTCGAATAATTAATAAAAATTATGGTATTTTTAAATCACCTTAAAAGTAACACTCCAAATAGTCGCAAAATAATTATATGAATTTATTATTCATTGGTAAATTCGGAAATGATATCGGTCGCTTGAGAGTAGATATCATAATCATACTCTTTGGATCACGGAACATATTCTCTGAATAGTAAGTAATCTATAAATACGAACGTAATTTCAGAAAGGTTATCCGCATTTCGCCAAAAAGTAGCGGATAGAGAGTGAGCCGCTTTACTATATTTTACAAGTTGAGTAGCGGTAGTAATTAAAGGTATTGCTTTAGTTGTTGAGGTTACCCCTACACCAAATAAAAGAGTACCAATTTTATGTTTTCCGTAAACTTTCACCTTATTATAACATGCCTCTTTGATTAAAGATACGAAGCTCCAACCTGTTATAGAACCAAACGCAGTTCGTATTCCATATTTTTTAGCCATCTTATAGCGTTGTTTCCATAACTCTTGTGTTGAAGGTGAACATTTCAACAAAACATAAAAACTCATATTAAATTTTCCTATAATATAAATATCTAATATTTATATTGTTATTGGCTTTATTTTTTTTGTCAAAAAATAACTATAATAAAATATTAAAAAATTTTAAGGTATAAATTAAAATAACAATGAAACATGACGGGATGTACCAAACGATTCTGGATTTATCCGTAGTCCGTTAGCATGATATAAATGTGAAGTGGCTTATCACAATAGATTCTTTGATTGATTTGGATAATTTTATGGAGTCTTGATAAGAATTAAATTCAATCCTGAAAAGATATTTAGTTAATTGTATTTTTAACTAAAATGTAGTACAATATCTATTAGGTATAGTTAATAATATAATTATTTTGAAAAATTAAAAATGTCAGAATCGTAAGATAGCAGCATATAATTTACAAAGTGAGGTAGTATTTTAACTATACTGCTTAACAAATTACTAACTACAAAAAAAAATATATATATAATTATATATATATAAAATATTATTATTTCCTTGGGTGTGTTAATTTACGCTAAAGTAATTTGTACAAGATCTGGTTAAAACTCTACAGATGGAGGACATTCAAAAAAAGTGTTTTTGTTATTAATAAATAAACCCAGAACGCTTAAATAATGCAGTGCGTAATCCAACAAGGAAGCTTTTTTTTGATAAAAAAGTTCCAATAATCCTCGAAATCATCTTAATGGATATTTTTAAATAACCTGGATCTTGAAAAATTTCAACAGATCTTAAAGCCACTGTATTTTATGTTGTTATAATAACCACACCGCTAAAATCATTACTTCGCGCTCGACCGTCTACTATGTCTCCATTGTAATAATAGTATATAAAACCTTTACTATTTTATGTTGGAGCTTAAGATATTTAACAGAAAGAACAACACATACGAAGACTAAAATCTAAATACCAAAACGATCAATAACATTGTTCAGTGGATTTAGTATCAAAACTATTTTTAGTTTCCTTAAATTTAGAATCAATAAAAAATATGATTCATTAGTGTACTTAATGAGTCAAAAGTTAATATATTCTTTCATATAAAATTATATGAAAGAATATATTCTAAGCAATATCATCTTTCTGTGTATATAAAAAGAATAAAGCCATACTAAATGCAGGAAAAACTAAACCAACAAGTGGTACAAGAATCGAAGGTAAGAACGTGGCTGCCATAATCTAGATATTAATTTTTATATATATATATGTATAAGATAAGATATAATATTAATTGTATATAAAAACATATAAAAATTACCAAATATCAAAAAAGATATCAAATTTTTAATAATTTTTATAGTAAAATATATAGTATTAAATTTAATATTATATATCTAGAGATATTACTTATGGAAAGTTTATTAATTGCACGTTTACCAGAAGCTTATGTTATTTTTAGTCCGATCGTAGATGTATTTCCAATTATTCCTGTATTCTTTTTATTGTTAGCTTTCGTTTGGCAAGCTGCTATTGGATTTAGATAAATTTTTAGATTTTAATCTAAAAATTTAAGAAACGGTTACTCTCTTACGTATAATATATTTATATATTATTTATTGATACACTTTTATATATATTAAAAATTATAAAATAAATGGTTGAACCTTTATTATCTGGTATCGTATTAGGAATGATTACTGTAAGTGCATTTGGCCTCTTTGTTGCTGCATTTTTGCAATATCGCCGTGGGAATCAATTTGAAGTTTAATAAGATAATTCGGGTAAATAGTAATGTTTTTATATTTACTCGAATTGTTTGCTCCTCAATAATTAATAAATTTTTTTTTAGTAAAATTTAAACCTTAACCCCTTCACTAATATTTTGAGTTGTTAATTCTGATGCATCAAGAAACTGACCTTTTGAAATAATCTTATACTTAGATTCAATCAACTGATGTTCTTCTAAAACTTTTATCACGTCAATAAAAGATTTCTTAATTTTTGTCTTTTGTTGATTATTTAAAGTAGAAGGGTAAGAGTTAAAGAAATTTTTTATCTCAATCACTTTTTCAATACCTACTTCTGTAAATATTTGTAAACCCTAAGCTACACCAATTTATTTTGTAAATAAGTTCATATATTGTAACTTCTATATTACAATTAAATTTAAAGTATTGTTTGTTTACAAAAATTACGTTCAAATGAAAATTAACCGAAAGTATGGCTACGCGCGTGTCAGTTCGAAATCACAAGAGGAGAATTCTTCTTTAGAAGCACAAAAGCAACAACTAATTAAAAATGGAATTAAAATTGAAAATATTCGAATAGAAGTTGGATCTGCTGCTAATGAAATTAAGAACAGACCTGTTTTTAAGAAACTAGTACAAGAGGAGCTACAACCCAACGATCTTTTAATGGTGACTAAGATCGATCGATGCAGCCGAAATACTTTGGAATTTTTGAAACTTCAAGATACCCTTTTCAAACAAGACATTGCTTTTGTTGCTTTAGATCTACCGACTTCAATGGATTTGGCCACCAATAAGCTTATCGCAACAACCCTTTCCGGCATCGCTGAATTTGAGAATAACCGAAGAAAAGAGCGTCAGAAACAAGGTATCCGAGCAGCCCAACAAGAAGGTAAGTATACAGGCAGAAAATCTGTGATTAATCAAACCTTGATTCAAAAAGTGAAAGAATTGAAAGAAAATAAAAACTTATCAGTCACCGAAATTGCCAAAGTGGTAGGCCTTAGCCGACCCACTATTTATAAAGTTTTAAAAGAACACCTAGGCTATGTGCCGAGCCGGCTAATCAAACTGGAGGAAACAAATGAGCAAAAGTAAGTTTAGTTTTGAGTCCGAAAATTTGGTGGTTGATTGGATTGGGTTTAATATCCAAGGATTCGTAGGTAAAAAACAGATAAAACAAATTGCAGAATATATATTTCTGAATTTTGGATTTAAGTCTACTCTTACTGTCGGATTAGACGGACAGCAAGAATTCTTATTTAACGAGTCAAAAGCTAAGTACCAGGTTTCTTTTAGAGTGTATAGTTATTCTGAGATATATTGGGATGGCCTTAAAATTGATTTCTCTGGCCCAAACGGCCATCAATTTTATAGGTTGATTCGTGATAACCTAGTTAATTGGAAAAGGCTCAGTAACGAAAAAGATATCAGACTATCCCGTTTAGACTTATGCTACCCGTGCAAAAAACCAAATGATAAAACAAATTTCAAATCATTTTTAGAACGGTGCTATCAAAAAGTTCATAAAAACAAGGCTATAAAAAATTTTAGTTTAAAACGTAATTCTCTCAGTTCGATTCTCAAAATCGGTAAACGCGGAAGCCCAAATCATTTCCGTGTTTATGAAAATCACACCGAAATAAGATTCGAACTGGAGCAAAGAGGATTAAAATTAAAAGCAGTTCAAAATTTCATATTTGAAGGTCAAATACAGAATTTTGAACAAATAATGGTAGATATGTTTTTCAAATACTCGAAAAAAGTATTAATAGTTGATGAAAATTATACCAGCTGGTTAATTGACTTCTATAGAAGGCAGAATTCTACGAATCACCCATTAGTAACAGGCTATTTTTATCAAGAAAATATCAACGTAGAATTAATTAATATAAATGAGAAAAAAACATTTTTTAAATTTTTACAGTTTATTGCTTTTAGCCGAATCCAAAAAGCTAACACAGAGTTTTTTTGGAATCAACCGTACTCTATAGTCCAATTTAAAATCACTGATTTTATGGATTTTGTTAGGATTAAAAATAAAAATCAATATCAACGTGAGCAGTTGATTCAATTTTTTAATAAACTACAAACCTTGAAACCATTTCTTAATATTGTCACTGATAACGAGTTTCAAAGTTATGTGATATTTCCTGTTGTAAGATCAAAAAAAAGCCACGGTTCTTGGGTAGTTGAAATAGCTATATTACAAAAAGTATACTTGTATAGTTATAGGTTTTTTCTACCCACATACTTTCTTACCTATCAAAGGGATTTTGAATTACAAATTAAACTTCATTTCATTCAAAATTATGGCTCCCAAAGTTTAAAAAAAACTTTTTATGTCCACAAAATAATGGAGTGTTATAAAAGTGCTAATAATCACCAAAAAGCTCGAACCAAGCGTCTAATCAAAGTATCTCTTCAACAAGCTTTAGCGTATAAAATGATTCAAAATTATTGTGAAGTAGAGTTTATAAAACCGGCACGCAAGTCAAAGCTAATGAAAATAAATCAACTTAGCCCTTTAATTATAGGACAAAGTAGTACTATAAAATTTTATGAATTGTTATTTTAGTTACTATTATTTAATGGGTTCGACTATACCTGCAAAAATTCTAAAATATTAATTATTTTTGAAGTATGCATTTGTAAGAAAGCTTTAGTACTATTAGGTTTTTGAAGAGAAAACTAAGAAATAATTAACGTTAAAAATCGGTCCGCTTTTTTAACACTGTTCATAAATTTCAGTAATTAAGTGAATAGCTGAACCAATTGTTACTGGGTTCGAACTTGCGACAGAAGCTGCAACGACAGCACCAGCTACAATACAATGAGCTGCTAGCCGCACCGGCGGTGGTGTACAACAATCAATAACAGTCAGAGTAATATTTTTTGTTAAAATTAAAACATCTGATGAATTTGTAATATTTACACCGTTTTTAATTAATTTCAGTGCCCGGCCGCCTGGAAACAGATAAGTAAACGACTCGCTAATTAAACCTATCATTTTATCCTCCCGTAATTGTAATTATGGCTTTCGCCAGGGAAGAATTTCTTAACGGCGATAGCCCAATTGCTACACCAATTCCAATTGATATTAAAGTTTTTGTAATCATAGAATAAATATTAATTTATTAACGCGTAAAGGTATTATACAGCAGTTTTTAGCAATAGTACAGGAATAACCACAACTAACTTATTAGGTGCTCTTAAATCGAGTATAAACACTCTTTCCGAGCACATGTATTTAAAGATACTTGACTACTCTAAGCACAAGTACTTCCTGCCCATTTTAAATGGT
>TARA_Y100000385_G_scaffold291913_1_pt1 | contig 15060 bp, 11 predicted proteins | sample TARA_Y100000385 | Tara Oceans TARA_Y100000385 (sample SAMEA2620980) | marine metagenome | biome: marine biome (ENVO:00000447); feature: surface water layer (ENVO:00002042); material: "saline water (ENVO:00002010), including plankton (ENVO:xxxxxxxx)" | depth 5 m
GTTCAAATACAAATGTAGCAACAGACACGACTGGAAGTGACAAAACACTTAATGCCACTATTATTAATGATGCATTGACCACATCACCTATTGTAGGAATACGTCAAGTTGAAGTAGATACATTTGATGATTTAAAATATACTGTTAACAGAAGTAGAAACTATGGTGGAATAACAGAAACAGATTTAAATACGAAATCAGTAAGATCTAAATTACGTGATCCAAATACTATTGCTAATGAAGCGTTTGTTGGTGAAGCTATATCAGAAGGTTTAGTTTCTAAAAACTTTGCAAATACTATACCTCCAAAATTTGGAAAGTCAGTTAGCATTAAAGATAAATCACAAAGAGGAAGTGAACCTATGGGGCCTTCTAATCCTAAATCGAAAGTATATCAAACATAATGGCACTTACGTTAGACATAATACCAGACGCACAATACGATCCTACGTTTCAACCTGAAATAACACGTCGTACTCGATTAGCACAAAGCATTACACTATCTAAATTCTTAGGAAGCTATAGTGATCCTACTAGTATAAATCATTTAGCTACTGGAGATAAGTTATTGTTAGCTAAACAATATTATTTACACGCTCAAGTGTTGCAAACTATCAACTCATCGCCAGGATTACGAGGTGCAAAAGGATTTGAAAAGTTTAGATTAGTTGTGTCTGAAGGATATTACAGAGAAGGACCTTCTGAAAATTTAGATGTAACAGATGGTATAAATTATTTAAAGACTAATGGAAGAGCAGTAGTATATGAAGTTATAGGAGAAGATGGTCAAATAGCATTTGATAAAACATTTGATTTAGCTGTTTATCTTAAAAACAATATTAACTATGACAAAATAATACTTAACTACGATAGTTATAATCCTAACGGTAAATTTCATGTAGATATTGTACTTATAATGCCTGAAATAATAGCACCTTGGAGTGTAACATATGATGAAGTGATAGAAACACGATTTAACAATGCAGTTCAAGCTACAGGTGAATTTTTAGAAGTCGGTCAAGAAGAACCGAAGACGAGTGCATCACAACCATTAGATGAATCTAAAGCTTATGTAGTTTATGGTACAAGTAATTTTGGTAATACATCTGGCCAAAAAGGTTATTTTTATCCAATCTACCTAGATAGCACTAAAGCAAGTGGCTCTGTTCATAAACACACATTTATAGAATATCCAGAGATAGAATTCTATATGCCGTTGTCAAATCAAAATCATGCTAAATCAGATTACAATGCAAACATTTACACATTGTATCCTTCTAATGAAGTAAGTGGATCATCATCAGGCGGTTCATCAGGTGGTTCATCTGGTGCGGCATCAAGCAATTATACGTAATTTTATGTATAAATAGAACATATACTTAAGGAAACAGAATGCCTACAAGAGTTTTTTCGAATGAAGATGGAAATCTTAGTAAAACCAGTATAGCTGTTTCGCGAACACGTGTTGATCAAGATATTGATTTATCATTTGCTGCAAAATTTATAGGAACAGATGATTCAGGGACTAATTTACCTGCAGATGTTTTTAAAAAAACAAGTGGAGCTGCTGTAAAACAAGCAGTAAGAAATTTACTATTAACTAATTTCACTGAAAGACCTTTTATGCATAGGTTTGGTGGTAACCTTTCTGCCATGTTGTTTAGATTAAGCACTGAAATAGATGATGTAAATTTAGAAAGTGATATTGCAAGAGCCATTGAAATATTTGAACCAAGAGCTCGAGTAATAAATATTACGAGCGTAGTAAGTCCAGATAGACACGAAGTAAGAGTTAAAGTAAATTTTTTAATAGTAGCTACTTTACAACAAGATTCAGTAGAATTAAATTTAACAAGGTTAAGATAAATGGCAACAACAATAACATCAACAGATCTCGATTTTGATACCATCAAAACAAGACTTAAAGATTATTTTAAAAGACAAAATGAATTTGCTGATTATGATTTTGAAGCTTCTGGTTTAAGTAACATACTAGATGTATTAGCTTACAATACACACTTTAATGGATTGACAACTAACTTTGCACTTAATGAAAGTTTTTTAAATACCGCACAATTAAGAAGTTCTATTATATCTCATGCAGAAGCTTTAGGTTATGTTCCAAGATCTTATGCTTCATCACTAGCTAAACTTGCAATCACCATCACTATAGCAGATGCCAACAGACCGAGTTTGATCACTTTACCAAGAAACACACAATTCACAACTTCAATAGACAGTGTTAGTTATACTTTTCAAACAAGAGAAGCATACACTGCAGTGCCTAATTCGTCAGGTACATATACATTTAAAACATCTCAAGGCTTATCGGATATTCCAATTTATGAAGGAATAGAAAAAACAAAAACATTCTTTGTAGGTGACACAACTGATTCACAAATTTATGTCATACCTGATTTAAGTATGGATACGACTACAATACGTGTTAGAGTGTTTGATGATGCAGGTGGTTCTACCTTTGATACTTACACTAACATTAAAGAAGCAACTAGAATAACTGCTGCTTCTACACACTATCAAATTAAAGAAGTACCTAACGGATATTATGAAGTAATATTCGGAGATGGTATAAGTACAGGTAAAGCTCCAGAAGCAGGTAATAAAATTGTAATAGATTACTTATCTACAAAAGGACCTGATGCTAACGGTGCAAGTATCTTTTCAACAACAGCACAAGTGAGTGGAGTTAATATTGTAAGTACTACTACATCAGCTGCAGCAGGTGGATCATTTAGAGAAGGCATAGAATCAATTAGACAAAATGCTCCTTTATATTTTACATCTCAAAGACGAATGGTAACGGCTGAAGATTATACTGCACAAATTTTAACTAACTATGGATCATACATCGATGATGTTACATCTTGGGGTGGAGCAGACAATGATCCTCCTGTTTACGGTAGAGTGTACGTATCAACAAAATTTAAATCAGATGTTGATGATGCAACTCAGTTAGACGTTAGATCACGAATCATAAGTGAGTTAACAAGTAATTTTGCAGTTGCTAGTATAGATACCGTGTTTATAGATCCACAAACTACATTTTTGGAATTATCTACTACATTTAACTTTGATCCAGATTTAACTAGTAGCACACCAGGAGCTACACAAAATTTAATACAAACAAACATCAATACATTCTTTGCAAATAACTTGAAAAAATTTGGAAGTGTTTTTAGAAGATCAAACTTATTAACTATTATTGATGATGTAGACGAAGCTATATTAAACACAAAAATGACAATAAAAGTTCAACAAAGGTTGATACCGTCTTTAGGCATAGCTAAAAATTATAATATAACTTTTCCTGTATCATTGGCAGTATCAGATGATACATTTAAAATTATAACATCTTCAAGATTTACTTTTAATTCAAAAGAATGTACTATTGAAAATAGATTAAACTCTAACGTTTTACAAATAGTGAATACTGGTGGAGGAACAGAAGTTGATAATATAGGTTCTTACAACACTGCAGCTGGAAGAGTTGATTTGGTTGGATTTAATCCTACAAGTTTTTCAGGAGATGCAATTAAATTTTCAGCTACACCTGCAAATCAAAGTACAATACGTCCATTACGAGCTACTGTTTTAGATATTGATACTACAGCTTCAAAGGCATCTGCTGTACTTGACTATCAAGAAACTCAAGTTTCTCTAGGTGGAGGTTCAACCTCAGCAACAACAAGTTCGAGTTATTAATGGCTGAAATCAAATATCATCAAAATCGTAGACCACGTAATTTTTTACATCGAAAAGTACGTGATGCTTTACCTGAATTTTTTACACAGGATTTTCCAAAGCTCGTCACTTTTTTAGAAAAGTATTATGACTACTTAGATTCAGATGATGTTAGTTCTTTTGATAATCAACTAAGACAAATATATCAAACACGTGATACTCAAGAAGTACCTTCAAAACTTTTAAGTACATTAATATCTGAAATAGCTGCAGGCAATACTGGAGACAACTTTACTGATCCTAATTTTTATGCACAAAGAATACACGAACTGCATAGAACTAAAGGCAGTAGGTTCTCTATCGAAGAATTTTTTAGAGCTTTCTATCAAGAAAATGTAGAAGTAGAATATCCAAAGAATAACATATTTACTGTAGGCCATGATTCTGCTGGACCGCTAAGCAGAATTGGTGCTGAATCAAATAAATTTATTAGAAATAATGCGCTATACCAGATTTATTCTATATTAATTAAAAGCCCATTAGCGCAAACTACTTGGATAGAACTATATAAAAAGTTTGTGCATCCTGCAGGGTTTTATATTGCAGGTTCTGTTCAAACAGATGCAGAGGCTGTAGGAACATTAAGTGCACCATTAGCAACTCCAGATAGTGGTAACCCTGGTGTTATATCATCTGCAGTTATAAGTGCTATTGCACCATTTACTCAAATGACAATTTTATCACAAGGATTATCAATAGACAGCGGAGGTCTTAGATCACAGCTTGGTCAAACTATTGATAAATACCAATCTATACCTGCTAATCAATTAAATACTATCTACGGCAATATTAATGAAATATTAACTGTTAAATCATTTACATTTGATGATAGTGATATAGGTGACAGTGCAGGAACAGCAAGACCAGACTTCTCAATTGCACTAGAAACTATGGATAACGAACAATTTGATTCATCTTTTAATTCATAACGAATGTTTTTGGTATAAATAGAACTATTATTAGGAAAGATTAAATGACTAGACAAAATATAGGCATAGGTAGCTCGGCAAATGACGGTAATGGAGATACATTACGAACTGCTGGCACTAAGATAAATGCAAACTTTGCTGAAGTATATGCATTACTAGGTGGAGGAGATAGTAGTAATCTATCATCACAAATCACTTTAGAAAATGATGCTGTTACATTCGAAGGTTCTTCGGCTAATGATTTTGAAACAAGATTAAAAGCAACAAATGCTACACAAGATAATGTTATAACATTACCAGATTCAACTGGCACAGTTACTCTTAATAATACAATTCAAACATTAACTAATAAAACATTAACAGTGCCAACAATATCATCAATCAAAAACACTGGTACTTTAACTTTACCTACATCAACGGATACACTTGTAGGAAGAGCTACAACAGATACATTAACTAATAAAACATTAACATCACCAACTATAAATACACCTAAGATTGGTACATCACTTAATGATGCAGCCGGAAACGAATTCATAAAATTTACAACTACAGGTAGTGCAGTTAATGAAATAACAATTGCAAACGGTGCATCAACTACTGGACCTACACTTTCTGCTACAGGAGGTGGAACTAATTTAAATATTATTATGACACCAAAGGGCACAGGCTCGGTCGAACTTAATAAAGCAGCTTTTAGTTCTTCAACTATAACTGCAAATGGTGCAGCAAGTACAGCAGCAACTTTAATAATAGGTAACAAAGGTTCTCAACTTGATGTATCATTAGCTAATGGAACAACAGTAGGTGAATATAAAATTTTTACAAACAAAGGTGCAGGTGCAATGCATGTTACACCTGCAAGTTTTGCTCAAGGTACTAAATTCGTATTAGTACAAAACGATGGTTGTACCTGCATATGGGATGGAACTAATTGGTTCTTAGTAGGAAACCAAGGCGAAGTAACGGTATCATAAGGAATAGAATATGTCAGCAATAATAACAGACCCATTTAAAAAACAATTCATGCAAAATATATTTGATGAAGTGACTAATCTTACTGGTAGGTATTACATTGGAATTGGAAAGAATGATCAGTGGAATGCCACTGAAACAGTTCCAACTCCGACAGACACCCCGAGAACTATCAGAGAAGCACAAAATGCTTTGCAATCAGTTAAGGCAGTTGCAGGAGCATCATTTGTTATACCAAGAAAAAATTGGTCTTCAGGTTCTGTGTATGATGCATTTGATGATAATGTAGCAGCAATACCTACAAACAGTTATTATGTTTTAACTGAAGACAACCAAGTTTATATATGTCTACAACAAAGTAAGAATGCTAACGGTGCTGCAAACGTATCAACCGTAAAACCAACAGGAACTTCTCAAAACGCATTTAAAACATCTGATGGTTATACATGGAAATTCTTATACGCATTAAGTGCTGCAAACGCAAGTGCATTTTTATCAGCTAACTTTGTGCCAGTAGAAAAAATATTAGATTCAGCAGGTGGAACCGGTTTAACCGCTATCGAAATACAACAAGCTACTGTGCAAGATTCTGCTGTAGCCGGAAGAATACTAAACGTGGCAGTTAGTAACGGAGGCACTGGTTACACAAGTGCACCTACAATAACATTAACAGGAAATGCAAGAGCTATAGGTGATAGTGCACAGGCCACAGCAACAGTGTCTGGAGGATCTGTTGTTAAAATCGAAATGCTAAATGAAAGTTCAGGATCAGGTAAAAACTTTACAAATGCATCTGTAACGATAACAGGTGGAGGAGGAAGTGGTGCGGTGGCACGTGCAGTACTAGGTGCACCAAACGGTATAGGTGCTGATCCAAGAGATGAGTTAAAAGCAACATCATTGATGTTTAATGCTAAGCCATCTGGAATAGAAGGTGGAGACTTTTTAGCAGGAACTAATGTAGATTTTAGACAAGTTATGTTAATAAAAAATCTAAAAGATTCAGCTGCTGGCACATTAACAGCAACTACAGGTAAAGCTTTAAGATTCTTAAAAACTGACATAACATTTGCAGGAAACTTAGCAGTTGACGAATTAATTTTTAATAACACAGTACCACCAGCAAAAGCATATGTAAACCAAGTTTCAGATAGTGATGTTTATTTTCATCAAACAGATAGTACAGGCTATACACCTTTTGGTATAGGTGATACACTAACAGATGAACAAGGTAACACAGGAACAATCAATGCAGCTCCTGCAGTTGAAGATCTCATAAATACTTCTGGAGATATTTTATATATAGAAAATAGAGCACCAGTTATTAGAGACGCATCACAAACAGAAGATATAAAAGTAGTAGTTACACTTTAGTAGGATATTAATATGGCGACAACATTTACAGAAACCAGTTTAGCAACCACGTATAAAGATGATTTTCGTGACAGTGATAACTTTCATAGAATATTATTCAATACGGGTGTAGGATTACAAGCAAGAGAATTAACACAACTTCAAACAATACTACAAAAACAAATTGAAAGATTCGGTAATAATGTATTTAAAGAAGGTGCAGTTGTAAAACCTGGCGGGGTAAATGTAAATCCACAGTATGAATTTATTAAGTTAGATACAACTGACCCATCACATGTTTTACCAACAGACATAACAACACTTGTAGGTAAAACTGTAACAGGCCAAACATCGTCAATAGTTGCAACAATATTAGAAGTAGTTGCTGCATCAGGAAGCGATCCTGCAACTCTTTACATTAAGTACACAAATACAAGTTCTGCTCAAGGAAGCACTGACCTCGTAACACAGCGTATGACTAGTAATGAAATAATGGATGTATCAGATGGAACTGATTTAAAGGTTAAATTATCAACAGTGTCTGATCCTTCCACAGGAAAAGGAACACAAGTTACAGCTTTAGGTGGAATATATTACGTAAGAGGTAATTTTGTATTAACTCAAGATCAATCTAAGATTATATCAAAATATACTGATACACCAGATACTGATATCGGATTTAAAACAGTTGAAGACGTTGTAACTGCAAGTGATAACAATGCATTATATGATAATCAAGGAAGTGCTCCGAATGTTTCTGCTCCAGGCGCTGATAGATATCGTATAACGCTTACAATAGCTGAACGTAGTGAAATCACATCAAGTGATAACTTTGTTCATGTTGCAACAGTTAAAAAAGGTCAAATATATAATACAGTTGCCACAACAAATTCATACAATATACCTAATGAAATTATTGCAAAAAGAATAGAAGAGAATTCTGGTGATTATATAGTTAAACCTTTCTCTGCAAGATTTGATTTAGATTCGCAAAACACACATTTACTTTTAAATGTTAGTGACGGTGTTGCAGTGGTTAGAGGTTTTAGATCAATTATAACAAAACCTTCAACCTTTAGGATAACAAAACCAGCTGTAACAACCAGTGTAAATAATGAACCAGTAGGTGCAACTCATGGAGCATACGTATTTGTAGATGTGGCTCACAGCGGCTTAGGAAAAACAAAAGGTATACCAAACTTCAATCAATTAGAAGAAATGAATTTAAGATCAGCTGTCACACATGGTGGAAGCACAATTGGTACAGCACGAGTTAAAGCTATAACTAAAAGTAGCACTAATTTAAAAATGCATCTTATAGATATTAATCTTAATTCTGGCGAGGTTTTTAGAGATGTAAAAAGTATAGGCACATCTACTAGTAACTTTTTTAATATTACACTTGAAAATTCTAAAGGTGTATTAAAAGAACCTTATGAAAAATATAATTTTTTCTCATTACCTAATCCAAGGCCTACAACTCTATTAGACTTAACGTACACTGCTCAAAGAAAATTTTCAACTTTGTCTGCAAATGGTTCGGGCGTAGTAACACTTACAGGATTAACAGCTCCTGGAGAAATTTATACACAGACAGGCGATTATGTTTATGCAAAGGCAGATAGTGACGTATCAGCGGCTACACCTTCATATTCTTTAACACCTAGTGCTTCAGCACCAACAGGTGGTACTGCAAACTTTGGAACAGCTGCAGATGTTGCAACTATTTCAAGTTCTTCTAATATAGAACTCTCAGCATTTGTAAGTAAAACACAAACAACTCCTAAAACTAAAACATTGACAAATATGACTTTAACAAATGTTGTTGAATCAGATGGTGCAGGTTTGAAATTTGTTAATATGAAACGTGCAGATATTTATGAAGTAAATGAAATTGTAAATGCTGCAGATAGCAATGAAAGCTATGCAACGAGGTTTATTGTTGACAATGGTCAGCGTGCATCACATTATGATGTTGGTAGATTAATATTAAGATCAGGTCAATCGGCGCCGGCTGGAAGTGTTTCTATAAAATATAAATTCTTTAATCCAACTCCTGGTGGAGATTATTTTTCTGTTAATTCATATGCTGGCCAAGTTGACTATGATAAAATACCTAACTTTAATTTAGGTGGAGGCCGGTTAATAAATTTAAGAGATGTCATAGATTTTAGGTCAGTATCAGATTCAGCTGGAAATTTTAATACTAGTGGCGCAACTTTGTTAGAAACTCCTCAAGACGGAACCACTATAACTGCAGATGTTACTTACAATTTAGCTACTCCAGCAAAGCTAGTCATAGATAAAAACTCAAAATTAGATTTTATATTCGGAGCTCCTGGGTTTAATCCAATTTTGCCTGTAACTCCAGATGGTAGTTTACCATTATATGATATAATCATGAATCCTGGTGTACTAAATGATTCTGACGTGTCTTTATCAAAATATAATTTTAAAAGATTTACTATGAAAGATATAGGTAAATTAGAAAACAGAGTAGAAAGACTTGAAGAAACAACTACATTAAATTTATTAGAAACTGATACTAAATATTTACAAGTTTTAGATTCTTCTGGAAATGATAGAACTAAGAGCGGCTTTTTTGTAGATGCGTTTAAAGATCATCGCGGTGCTGAAATGTCAGTGCCGTATGAATATAGAGCTTCAACTGATTTTACAAACCGAGTAGTAAGGCCTATGACAAGACATGATCAAATACGATTAACATATGATTCAGCATCATCTACTAACACTATAAAAAGAGGTGATAACGTTTACATAAAGTATGATCAAAGCGAATACATAAATCAAATAACAGCAAGTAAAGCTGTTAAAGTTAATCCGTTTGCAGTTACTATATATGAAGGAACAATTACACTGTCACCTTCTTCTGATGAATGGAGAGATGTAGAAAGAGTTCCTGATAAGATAATTCAAGGAGGCACTCTTATTTCACCTATACCTACTTATCAATTTAATGATCACATTGCAAACTGGGCTGGAAATAGTGGTAAAGATGCTGTTCCTGCAGTTGCAACTGGAGAAACGTTGTTGAATATAGTAAATGATAGAATTATTGAAACTACAACAGCAAATTTTATGAGATCAAGAAAAGTTTATTTTAGAGCTGAAGGTTTAAGACCTAATACACAAGTATTTACTTTCTTAGACGGAGTTAATATTACAAGCTTAACAAACGGTGGCGGCGGTCCTACTTTATTCCAACATTATTCAGACACAGATTCTGATTTTGGTAATACACTAAGTGATGTAACAATACACCCATCAGGATCTTCAACACTCGTTACAGATGCAAATGGAACGGTTTCTGGATCATTTATAGTGCCGAACAACGATACAACTAGAATACGAACTGGAACTAGAGAATTTAAGGTGTTGGATATAAGTGTAGACAAAGAGGCTGATGCTGCAGCAATGGCTGCAACTAACTACACTTCGCAAGGATTTTTAGACACTAAACAAGCTACATATGAGTCTACTCGAGTCATAGTGCAAACTGGAGGTTTAATATCATATACTGAAGGTGGGGAACATAACTCTCCAGATAAACCTGATTGGGGTGTTAACTTAGCTACAGCTGTAGTGAGCTTAGGCTTAATTGATCAACAATTTAGCACTTATGCTGATGCAAAGGGATATGGGCTAAACTATACCGATCCAGCACCAAAATCTGGGTACCTGGGGACGACAAATGCAATCAATGCAATCAATAACGCCGTTGCAGTAAACTTAGGTGTGCACTTAGGTATATCTACCTATACTAATAATAATCAAGACGATGGTCCTGGCGGCGGCATGAATGGTGATGAACATGGTTATACTGATGATAACGGTTATGGTGTGGCATGTCTATTAGAAGATATGTTAGTAATGTTGAATGGTGTGTTATCGACAGTGGTAAATGTTAAAGTAGGAGATATTGTTTCTGGAAGCTTAGTGACAGAGGTTATGCAAAAACACATGAGAAATGCTTATTACATAATTAATAATGAATTAAAAATAACTAATGATCACCCAGTTTTAACTAACTTAGGTTGGAAGAGAACAGAAGAGGTTGAAATTGGTAACTATATAAATGGCGTAAAAGTAGAAACCATAGATTTTATTGAAAAAATTGTTCCTACAGTTTATATAGGAACAACTAATGAAAGCTTTGATGTGTATTGTAACAATAACATTTACACAGTTCATGGCCAATATAAACAATTATTAAAAAAGGCGAGTTAAAATATGTCAGTAACATCAACCGGATATAGAGTTGGAAAGCAACCAATAGCTCAATCGTTTTACATCGATGATCCTGCAGGAATTTATTGCACTAAAGTAGATTTATTTTTTAAAGCAGCAGATGAAAACGCTCCGATACAAGTACAAATTAGGCCTATGATTAATGGGTTTCCTTCATCAAACACCATAATTCCAGGAACTATAAAATCATTACCGGGTAGTACTTTTTCAAGTGGAGCAAGTATATCTGCAGATGCCACTACAGCAACTACATTTGAATTTGATGAGCCTACGTATTTGAAAGGATTAAATGAATATGCATTAGTAGTCATAGCAGATTCAAAAGATTATGAAATTTATATAGCTGAAATTAACGATTTTGTAGTAGGTTCTACTGAGAAGCGTGTAAATAAACAGCCTGTATTAGGAAGTTTATTCTATTCACAGAATGGCTCAACATTCACTCCTTCACAAAATCAAGATTTAACTTTTAAAATATATCAAGCAAAATTTAAACATTCAACTGCGACTATAGCATTACATAATGCACCAGTTCCTAAGCAACTACTTAATCCAAATCCTATAAAAACTATTTCAACCTCACAGGTAGTAAGAGTGACTCATGCTAATCATGGTATGCAGGTTGGTCAACCTATAACTTTATCAGGTGTTGATTCTGCAGGTGTAGGTGGAATATCTGCTTCAACATTAAATGCGCGTCATACTATTACAGCAATTGATCACACTGGTTATACTTTCACATCAGGCTCTGCTGCAGATTCAGATGCTTTTGGTGGAGGAACTACTATTCAATCTACTAAAAATATATTGTATAGTAACATATACCCATCAATAGCTGCGTTAATACCTACAGGCCAACAATTTAATGCTAGTGTTAAAACCACTACTGGAAAATCATACGCAGGAGTTGAGACTGCATTTCAAAAACAATCATCATTTAAAGCTGTGCAAATTAATGAAAACAATACTAATAGTACTTTAATGATGATAGCTCATGACAGCGCTGAAACAAGTGATATTGGTGCTGGAATAAAATCTTTAGATTTTAATATTTCAATAGTAAATGCTGATTCTAATATGGCACCTATGTTAGATTTGCAAAGAACTTCTGTAGGATTAATAAGTAATATAATTGACAAACAAAATGAAACTACATTAGATAATCACAATGTTCCATTAGCTTATGTAGATGAAACTTCAGCGAGAGGTGGAAGCAGTGCAGCTAAACATTTAACTAAGACAATAGTTTTAAATGAAGAAGCTGTAGGATTAAAAGTATTGCTGTCTGCTAATAGACCATCAACAGCTGATTTTCAAGTTTATTTTAGAACAGCTGATGCCGATACTGCTATAGTGACACAAAATTTTGTTTTAGCACTTCAAGAAACAGTAATTCCAAGTGATGAAAACCCTACAGTTTTTAGAGAGTACACTTATCTCATAGGTGGCCAAGGCGGAGACTTGCCAGCATTTACTAAATTTCAATTAAAAATTGTATTTAGAAGTACTGATCAGGCACGTGTTCCTTCAATATCTTCATTACGAGCTATAGCTATGAGCGCATAATGACATATTTAAAAGTTGAAGGAAACAGTAACTTAGTAAGAGATACATCTACAGGTGCTATTTTGAATATAAATAAAGATGAGATCAGTGCAGCAAGAAAAAGAAAGCTTGAAAGAAGACAAAAAGAACAAGAGTTTGATAATTTAAAAGATGAAGTCGGTGATATTAAAAAAATGTTAACTCAAATTATAGAGAAATTAGATGGCTAAAACTACAGTTAACCTAACAGATACAGTAACCAACTGGGTTACAAAAACAAACCAAATATCAGGTGCTATCGGTGATTTAGTAAACCTTAACACAACTATAGACTCAGACATTGTAGGTGCTATTAACGAATTAAAAACAAAAACTGATTTACTCGATTCTGCTGACATTACGACAACAGCAAGAAGCGCATTCCAAGTTCTCGATGCTGGAGGTGATGGAGGATTAGTTTATGATTCAGCTACTGGAAATATAACTTACACTGGGCCAAGCGCCGATAGTGCACGTTCACATTTTCATGGAGGTGCTGGAATTGTAATAGACGCAACTGGTGATATATCAGTAGATTCTTCAACTATACGAGGATTAGTTTCAGTTACAGATGCTGGTGGTAGTGGATCATTAGCTTATAATAATTCAACTGGTGTATTTACATATACAGGTCCGGGTGCAGTTGCTAATCCAGCAACAATCACGAGCTCTCAAACATTTACGCCGGGTGCAAGTGATGATCAATATGTAAGAGTAAATACAACATCCGGTGATATTACACTTAATATTGCAAAAGGTAGTTTAAATGTAGGACAAACTGTAGTAGTAGATAAAATTACAGGTGGCAACAATCTTACAATAAATTGGAATACTAGTGGTACATCACAAGGTATATCTCTTGGTAATTCAGTTGATCTTGCAGTTGGATTCTACAACGGTACGGCATTCTCTTTTGTTGAAACAGTTAAATCATAGGTGATATATGGGTGCTCCTCTTATTTCAAATCTCGGTTTTACTGAGGTTAACTCTGCCGGAAGTTTAAATTCAAAAGCCGGTGCAAAAATAAACCTTCCAATACAGTTATACAAACTAACTGGAGATGTTTCTGGTCAACTAACATTAGACTCAACTGCTAATCATAAAAAAGTCATCTTAGATACAAACGGATTTGACATTACAAACACTGAGTCACCATTAGACATGGACACGCCTAGTGGTGTTAAAGTAGAACTTAAAGGTGATGGAACAATTGAAGCGGGTGGCAGGTCTTTTACAATAGCACAAGCGAGTACATCTCATACAGGAACTACAGCTGATGCAGATAATACATCACAAACCGTAGTTGGCACTAGTCATACGTACACTGAACAAGTAATTAATGACATAAGACCCGATCCGGGTAATAGTTATGGATCTGGTGGTGGTGCATCATGGGGTGATGGTGGTGGAACAGTTCACGCGTATCCTCCAAGCAGCGGAGGTAATAGAAACTCTCATAGAACACATAGTAGTTATTACAATACTTCTACAGCAACAAAATTTGGTGGACCTAGCTTAACGAATGTTATAAGATCAGATTTTAGTATGACTTTTACACACGCATTTGTTGAAGATGGTAATCGTACTGACGGACCTATCACCGGTGTAGGTGGTAGCTTTCCACCAACTACAAATACAACACATAGTTATAGTGGAGCCACATACCGTTTTTGCAGATGGTTTAGTGCTTTCCAGCGTGTCAATAATGGTAATGCAGGCCAAACTGGTGTTGCAATATATGTAGATGCTAATAACGCACGAGCGGTTGTTGAACTTCAAAATGGTCGAGGTGCATTCTGCCAAATACGTGATGTGAAGTGTTTTAATACTGCAACTGGTAGAAATTTTACATTTACTAATAACACCGATCATACTGTAACAGTGACTGGTGACAATAATCCATTAAGTGGTTCCACATGTGCAGCTGGAGCATCACTTACAGGTACAAGAAATTCAACAGACGGTTCGTATAGTATAACTGCCACAGTACCAGCAACTGACGGCTCAGGCAATCTTCTCTCAGTGCACGATTTAAATAGAGGTGGTGCACTTCTCGATAGTAGTCAACACTCTGGAATAACTTCTGTAAAAGGCTTTTAAGAATCTTTTTTGTATAAATAGATCTAAAGGCAGGGGCGGAAACGTCCGACAAAGAAATCAACCGGAGTATTTCATGGCCCAATTTCA
>TARA_Y100000385_G_scaffold291956_1_pt1 | contig 15048 bp, 14 predicted proteins | sample TARA_Y100000385 | Tara Oceans TARA_Y100000385 (sample SAMEA2620980) | marine metagenome | biome: marine biome (ENVO:00000447); feature: surface water layer (ENVO:00002042); material: "saline water (ENVO:00002010), including plankton (ENVO:xxxxxxxx)" | depth 5 m
ACTTTTACATGATAGGTTCTTTTGCATCATGTCTTGATCTAAGCCAGTCATGACGATAGCTATAAATGCACCAGTTATAAATTGTTTTGGGAAAAATTTAGAAGAACTTACGTTTTCGAGAAAAAATATTTTTGAATAATCTGATGTAGTTATTTGATTTATAGCCTCATTGATAGTCCAGTTTAATACATTTGCAACATAATAAAATGAACATAATACTGCTGTAATCATAAAAAAAGTCTGAAGCGTATCAGTCCACACAATAGTTTGAATACCTGCTTGATGGGTGTAAATCCAAATTAGACTAATAGTTAATGCTACTGTAAAAGCAAAAGGAATGTTCAAAGAATCAAAAACCATTATTTGAAGAACATTAGCAATTAAATACAATCTAAATGCTGCACCGATTGTTCTTGAAATAAGAAAGTAAAAAGCTCCAGTTTTATATGACCAAATGCCAAACCTGCCCTCTAAATAAGTGTAGATAGAATTTAGATTGAGTCGATAATAAAGAGGAAGTAAAATAGTGGCAATTACTCCATAGCCCAATAGGTATCCTAAGACCATTTGAAAGTATGAAAATTGGCTTGTATTTACCCAACCTGGAACAGAGATAAAGGTAACTCCTGATAAACTAGCTCCAATCATTCCAAAAGCAACAACCGGCCATGGGGATTGTCTTTTACCATTAAAAAAACTTTCATTATCACTATTTTTAGATGTGATTTTGGAGATTAAAATCAAAACTAAAAAGTAGCTAACCAGAATTAATATCGTAAGTGAGCCATTCATATATTAAATTTTACATCTAATATATCATTTACTGTGAATACTTCCATCTAAAAAACTATTTTTGGACAATGAATTATTCTTCAAAGTTATTAGAGCATGCTGTTGATGAATTCTCTCAACTCCCAGGAATCGGAAAGAAGACAGCTTTACGCCTTGTTTTAAGTATATTGAAACGTTCACCTTCTGAAGTAGGTCGCTTCACTACTGCTTTAAATAATTTGCGTAACGAGATATGCTATTGCAATAATTGCCACAATATTTCAGATCTAGAAATTTGTGAATTGTGTTCCGATTTGAATAGAGATACTTCCACACTTTGCATCGTTGAAGACATTCGAGATGTTATGGCCATAGAAAACACACAACAATACAATGGCCATTATCACGTTTTAGGAGGAGTTATTTCTCCTATGGAAGGAATTGGTCCAAATCAATTAAATATTGATTCATTGATTCAAAAAGTTAAAACTGGACAAGTAAAAGAGATAATTTTTGCGTTAAGTACAACTTTGGAGGGTGATACAACAAACTTTTATGTTTTTAAGAAACTAAAAGAATTCTCAATCGAAGTTTCCTCTATTGCTCGAGGAATTGCATTTGGAGATGAGCTAGAATATGCAGATGAAATCACTTTAGGAAGATCTATTGCTAATCGTTTGCCTTACGAGAATTCTGCCAAAAATTAATTTAAATGAAACTAAGCATTGTTGTAGTTAATTACAATGTTAAACACTTCTTAGAACAGTGTTTAACTTCTGTTGAAAAGGCATTATTCCGCCTTGACGCAGAGGTTATTGTAGTAGATAATAATTCTGTGGATAATTCTCTAGAAATGTTAGCTCACAAGTTTCCTTGGGTTCAAATAATTTCCAACAAAGTTAATACAGGTTTTTCAGTCGCTAACAATCAAGCTATTAGGATAGCTAAAGGAGAATATGTATTACTTTTAAATCCCGACACTCTAGTAGAAGAAGATACATTAGAAAAATGTGTTGAATTTATGGATACTCACCCTAGCTCTGGTGGATTAGGAGTTAAAATGGTTGATGGTAAAGGTGAATTTCTTCCAGAATCCAAACGAAGTCTTCCGAAGCCAATCGTCGCTTTTTATAAAATATTTGGTTTGGCATCATTGTTTCCTAGATCTAAAATATTTGGCGCATATCATTTAGGACACCTATCAAAAGATGAAACACATGAGGTAGAAATTCTATCAGGTGCCTTTATGATGTTAAAAAAGGAAACTTTAAATCTAGTTGGTCTATTAGATGAGAACTTTTTCATGTATGGGGAGGATATAGATTTATCCTACAGAATTACCTTGAGTGGATACAAAAACTATTATTTTTCAGGGACTAGGATTATTCATTATAAAGGGGAAAGTACAAAGAAGGGAAGTTTAAATTATGTATTTATTTTTTACAAGGCTATGATTCTTTTTGCTAAAAAACATTTTTCAAATAAAAAAGCTTGGATTTTCACTTTACTTATTAATTTTGCGATTTATTTTAGGGCAACTCTGTCAATCTTAAAAAGATTTTTTAGTTACATTTGGCTTCCTAGTCTAGACTTTTTGCTGGTTTTTACATTTATGGTCAAAATGACTAATTTTTGGGAAATCAATCATCGTTTTGTTGAAGGTGGATCATATCCTGATTTATTTATGCAAATATTTATTCCTTCATATATTGTTTTGTGGCTTGGAATCAATAAGCTGTCTGGAGTTTACGACCAACCCTTCAAAATATCAAAATTAGTTTTAGGTACTATACTTGGTACTGTTCTCATATTATCAGTTTATGCTCTTTTGCCTGAAGTATATCGTTTCTCTAGGGCTCTAATTTTAATTGGCTCATTCGGAACAGGTATATTATTGGTACTTTTAAGACTTGTGTTAAGTTCTATGGAGTTTTTCCACTTTTCATTTGAGCATGATTCAAGAAAGCGATTATTGATTATTGGTACTCCTGAAGAATGCCTTCGTGTTTCGGATATGCTTAAAGAAATCCATTTTAGCTCAAGCTTTATTGGTTTCATTTATCCTGAGACATCAAGTAAATCTATAGATAACTTTGTAGGAACTGTTGATCAGCTTCATGAAGCTGTTCAGATTTATTCAATTGATGAACTTATATTCTGCTCAAAAGACATTTCTGCTCAGGATATTATTTCTCATATGTCATTGATTAATAAACATAAAATAGATTTTAAAATTGCTCCCGAAGAAAGTATGTATGTAATTGGGTCTAATTCAATTAATTCTCTAGGAGAATTGTATGCATACGAATTAAACAGTATTAATAAACCTGAAAATATTCGATTAAAAAGATTATTTGACATATTTATTAGTCTCATTTTTATTTTAACCTCTCCTGTTTTGATCTTTTTATCTAAAAGTATGTTCGGATTATTTAAAAATATATTTTTGGTATTATTTGGATTAAAATCTTGGGTTTCTTATAATAATTCTAATGGAAACAAAGGTTTACCCAAAATAAAGCCCGGTGTCTTAAGTCCTGCTTCCCATTTACCAGGTGTTTATTCTAATCTTTCATTAGCAAAGCAAAATATGCTTTATGCTAAGGAATATCGATTGAAAACTGATTTTGAGATTATACTTAAAAATTTAAAGCGTTTGGCTTAATGGCTCGCGTTATGAATCCTTGTTATAAAGTGCAATTATTGTATATTTGTAGTGTGATATTTGAATAAAAAAAAGTCGATTATACATGGCAAAAGTTGAATTAATAATGCCAAAAATGGGCGAGAGCGTCGCCGAAGCAACCGTTATAAAATGGTTAAAAGCTGTTGGTGACTCTATAGAAGTAGATGAATCTATTTTAGAAATTGCTACTGACAAAGTAGATTCAGAAGTTCCATCTGCAGTAGAAGGCGTTTTGATAGAAATGCTTTACAATGAAGATGATGTTGTTAAAGTTGGTGAAGCGATTGCTATAATTGAAACAGTTAGTAGTTCAAGTTCAAAAGTTGGCAAAACAAGCTTTAATATTAATGATATTCCTCCTTCTCCTGCTAAGAATATACCTATAAAAAGTTCTGAAACTTCTATTAATGAATCGACTAAACAAGCAAAGAAAGGTTCATTGCAAACTAAAATAAGCAATACTAATAAGTTTTATTCCCCATTAGTTCGTTCAATTGCACAGCAAGAGAGTATAGATCTAGGAGAATTAGACGCAATTAATGGTTCAGGTAAAAATGGCAGAGTCACAAAGAATGACATATTAATTTATCTCAAGACTCTCTCTTCAAAACGTTCTAATACACTTTCAACTCCTCAAAATTCTTCAAAACCATCAAGTACATTTTCTGCTTCAAATATTACTTCACCTTCAAATGTTCCAGTAATGGAAGGAGATGAAATTATTGAAATGGATCGTATGAGAAAGATGATTTCTAATCATATGGTAATGTCAAAGCGTGTCTCACCTCATGTCACATCATTTGTAGAAGCTGATGTAACAAATCTTGTTCTTTGGAGAAATTCTATTAAAAAGGAATTTCTTAAGAATGAAGGTCAGAAAATTACTTTTACTCCAATTTTTGTTGATGCAGTGGTGAAAGCAATCAAAGATTTCCCTTTGATTAATGTGGCTGTTGACGGTACCAATATCATTAAGAGAAAACATATCAATATTGGAATGGCTGCTGCACTTCCATCAGGAAACTTGATTGTACCCGTGATTAAAGATGCAGATCAAAAAAATATTATTGGTTTAACTAAAACTATTAATGATCTAGCAAATCGTGCTCGTTCAAACCAATTAAAGCCTGATGAAATTACAGGAGGGACTTTCACATTAACAAATGTTGGGGGCTTTGGAAATATTATGGGAACACCAATTATAAATCAACCTCAAGTTGCAATAATGGCTGTAGGAGCGATTGTAAAAAAACCTTCTGTGTTGGAAACTGAAATGGGTGATGTTATTGCAATTCGACACAAGATGTTTTGTTCTCTATCATACGACCATCGGGTTGTAGACGGTTCTCTTGGAGGATCTTTCTTGAGAAGATTTGCGGATTATTTGGAAGATTTTGATAAAAATATGTCTATTTAATTTACTCTTTTTATGAACTTAAAACTTAGTAGGCCATTGGCTTTTTTTGACCTTGAAACCACTGGTATTAATGTTGGAAAAGATAAAATTATAGAAATTTGTGTGATTAAACTAGAGATTGACGGAATTGAAACAACGAAAATTTGGAGAATGAATCCGGGTATACCTATTCCGAAGCAGTCAACAGATATCCACGGAATCTCAAACGAGATGGTTGCTAATCTGCCTCTCTTTAAATATTTTTCCAAAGAAATTTATCAATTTATAAAAGATGCTGATCTATCCGGTTATAATTCAAATCGTTTTGATTTACCTCTTCTTGCTGAAGAATTTCTTAGAGCAGATATTGATTTCGACATGAAAAATAGGCGTTCTATTGATGTCCAATCTGTATTTTTTAAAATGGAGCCCAGGACATTAACAGCTGCATATAAATTTTACTGCAACAAAGATTTGATAGGTGCACATGGTGCTGAAGCTGATACTAGAGCAACTTTAGAGATTTTAATAGCACAGGTTGATCGCTATAAAGATTTAGATGGCGATTCTGAATCTCTAGCAAGGTTCACTCAACCAACCCAAGCAAATGCTGATTTGGCAGGTATGATTAAATTTAATGAAGATGGACATGAAATATTTAATTTCGGTAAACACAAAGGGAAAAAAGTAAGCGATATTCTAACTCAAGAGCCGGGCTATTATTCATGGTTGCAAAATGCAGATTTCCCTATTTACACTAAAAAAGTATTGACGTCCATTAAACTCAGAAATTTTAATTCATGAAAATTATTTGTATTGGAAGAAATTTTGCCCAACACGTTAAAGAATTAGATAATCCGTTTCCAGAAAAGCCTTTATTTTTTGTAAAACCAGATACGTCATTATTAAGAACAAATCTATTTTACATTCCACCATTTAGCGATAATATTCATTACGAAGTTGAGTTTGTTGTCAAGATTTGTAAAGTTGGCAAGTCCATATCAAGTAAATTTGCAAATAGATATTATGAAGAAGTTAGTATTGGCCTAGATTTAACTGCCAGAGATCTTCAAAATGAATGTAAACGAAAAGGCCATCCTTGGGAAATTGCAAAAGCATTTGATTATTCGTCTCCAATTGGCCAATGGCAATCAAAAGATTCTTTAAATTCTGAAGACTTTTATTTACTTAAAAATGGAAAAGTGGTTCAATCAGGAAATCCTAATCAAATGATTTTTGATGTTGATACAATTATTTCCTATGTTTCTAAATTTATGACCCTTAAAAAAGGTGATTTAATTTATACTGGTACCCCCTCTGGAGTTGGAAAAATAAAATCAGGTGACAAATTTTTGGGTTATTTAGATGGTAAAAGGTGTTTGGACTTGAGTGTAAAGTAATTTCTTATATCAAATCCTTTAAATTCTTTAGACCAATAAGCTTTTCGCTAGTGAACCCCTCAGCATAATTTACTCCTAAAAGCCTGCCTAGGTCAGCAGCTCTATATCTTACGCTATTTATGAATTGTGGACTTGAAATTGGCGTTTCTGGTTCTTTTGATTTTGGGTTGTAAAACTGAGAACTATAGGCATTTACAACCTCAATTTTTTCTTCCATAAAATCACTAATGTCTATTAAGAAATCAGGCTTGATATTTTCCCATTGAATATAATGTAACACTTGTTTAATTCGCCAAGGATCTTGTAGTTTACCATCAAAAGAGGACTTTAATTTAATTAATCCTGATAAAAAACAAGCTTTTGATACAAGTTCTGAAGCTTTGGCATGATCAGGATGTCTGTCTTCTATTGCATTACAAAGAACGATATCAGGTTTATAATGTCTGATATATTGAATGATTTTCAACTGACTGTTCTTATTGATTTCATTAATAAATCCATCTTCGATTTTTAAATTATGTCGGAATTTTAGTCCCATTAATTCACTGGCTTTTTTGGCTTCTTGTGCTCGAGTATAAGATGTACCTCTTGTGCCGAGTTCTCCTTCAGTTAAATCAATCGCACCAACAAGCATTCCTCCATTTATATGCTTAAGAATAGTACCTGCACAACTTAATTCAATATCGTCCGGATGTGCACCAATTGCTAGAATGTCAATTTTGAAATTCATTAATCTATCAATTTTTTATACCGAATCCTTTTAGGTTCGGAAATCCCAAGTCGTTTAAGTTTATTTTCTTCATAATCCGAATAGCCGCCTTCAAAATAAAATACTTCAGAATCTCCCTCAAAAGCAAGTATATGAGTACATACTCTATCTAAGAACCATCTATCATGAGAAATAATAACTGCACAACCAGCGAAATTCTCGAGCCCTTCCTCAAGTGCTCGAAGTGTATTAATATCTAAGTCATTAGTAGGCTCATCTAGAAGAAGAACATTACCCTCTTGTTTAAGAGCCATAGCTAGATGAAGTCTATTTCTTTCACCACCAGAAAGTACCTTAACTTTTTTGTTTTGGTCTTGTCCTCCAAAATTAAATCTGGAAACATAAGCTCTAGAGTTTAGCTTAACTCCACCTAATTCAATACTTTCTAATCCGTCAGATATGTTTTCCCAAACTGTTTTTTCATTATCAATGGAATCGTGTTTTTGGTCTACATAAGATACTTTGACGGTTTCACCTACTTCGAAGGAGCCAGAATCAGGCTTATCTAATCCCATAATCATTTTAAACATAGTGGTCTTACCCGCTCCATTAGGCCCAATTATTCCAACAATGCCTGCTGGGGGTAAAGTGAAATTTAAATCTCCATATAAAAGTTTATCACCAAAACCCTTTCTTACATTCTTAGCTTCAATCACATTAGTACCTAATCGAGGTCCAGATGGAATAAAAATTTCTAGTTTTTTTTCTTTTTCCTTTGTTTCTTGTGCTAGTAGTTGTTGGTAATTGTTTAGACGAGATTTACTTTTTGTATGTCTCGCCTTTGGAGCCATCCGCACCCATTCTAATTCTCTTTCAAGTGTCTTCTGCCTTTTTGATGCATCTTTATCTTCTTGTGCTAATCTTTTTGATTTCTGTTTTAACCAAGAAGTATAGTTTCCCTGCCAAGGGATTCCTTCTCCACGATCTAATTCTAGAATCCAACCTGCTACATTATCTAAGAAATATCTATCATGTGTTATAGCAATTACGGTTCCCTTATATTTTTGTAAATATTGTTCAAGCCAATGAACAGACTCAGCGTCCAAGTGATTAGTTGGTTCATCTAGTAATAATACATCGGGTGCTTTTAACAATAATCGGCACAATGCAACACGTCTACGCTCTCCTCCAGAAAGATTTTTAATGGACTCATTCGAATTTGGAGTCCTCAAAGCATCCATTGCTCGCTCTAGTTTGCTATCTAGTTCCCAAGCCCCTTTAGCGTCAATAATATCTTGAAGTTCTCCTTGACGATCTATAAGTTTTTGAAAAACATTTGGATCGTCCATTACATCTGATTCTGTAAATTTAATATTAATGGTATTAAATTCATCCAACACATCAACGATATCTTGAACACCTTCACGCACAATATCTATAACAGTTTTACTGTCGTCAAGAGTTGGTTCTTGTTCTAATAGTCCTACGCTAAAATCCTTGTCAGAATAGATTTCACCCTTAAAGGCTTTATCTATTCCTGCTATGATTTTGAGCAATGAAGATTTACCAGAACCATTTAGACCTATAATCCCGATTTTAGCACCATAAAAGAATGAAAGATTAATGTTTTTGATGATAGTTTTACCACTAGGGATCGATTTTGACACCTTGTGCATTCCAAAAATAATTTTTTTATCGTCTGTCATATTGTGAAATAGATTTACCAAGCAAATTTAAACTAAAAAATGATTTATATTAAGACGTTAAAATAATGCTTGAAATTTAAATTAAATATAGTTAGAAAGGGCTAATTTCTCAAACGAGGATCTATTCTGTAATATAGTAAATCTGTGATTAGTGTAATAAATACAAAACAAGTAGAGATAGTAAGTACTGCTCCCATTACTAGAGGGAGGTCAAGAAAATTTAATGCTGATACAATTTCTTTCCCAATTCCGTTCCAACCAAAAATATATTCTATAAAAACTGCTCCCGCTAACATAGATGCAAGCCATCCAGAAGCTGCTGTAATAAGAGGGTTTAGTGCGTTAGGTAGGGCATGAACAAATAAGATACGGGTATTAGACAAACCTTTTGCTCTTGCTGTTCGAATATAATCTTCATTTAGAATATCGAGAAGAGAGTTTCTTGTAAGTTGAATAACCACTGCTAAAGGACGAATTCCTAGAGTGAAAGAAGGTAAAATTAAATTAGAGTAAACTATGAACTCACCAGTACCATAATCGTCAACTTCATATAAACTGCCTGTCATTGACAAACCAGTATAATCAGTCAAAATATATCCAAATATCCAAGCAACTAGGACAGCAGCAAAAAATGAAGGAAATGCCATGCCAAAAACCGAAATAGTTGAGAGGAAATGATCAATAAATTTATTTTGATGAACAGCAGCAATTATACCAAATGAAATACCGAAAATTAGTGCTATTACCATTGCAGTTATTGCCAATACAAAAGTATTTGGAAGCGTATCCCAAATAATACTTGAAACAAGTTTATCATTTTGGACAAATGAATATCTTAAATAGGGTAATTTAATTAGTATGTCAAAGCGGTTGAATTCAAATTCTAAACAAGATGAATAGGAATGATTTTTTTTGTTAGTAAAATGATTTACGTTTTTGGAGTGAAATGAAATAGGTGAAATATCATTTATATAAAAAAGGTATTGTTTAGTTAAAGTTTGGTCAAAGCCATATTTCTTTTCAATAATTATCCTTATGTCCTCTTGATCCCTCTGGCCCATCATCATCCTTGAAGGGTCGCCTGGAAGAACAGAAAGTAAAAAGAAAACCAAACTGGCTACACCCCATAAAACACTAATGCTGTATAAGAGTTTGTATGCGATTTTATCCAGCAATGTTAATTCAAGTATTGTCTGATTAATTCATCAGAAGATGGCAAATCATTGTAATGCCATTTATTAACAACTGTTCCCTCTTGTAACCATAAAATCCCTGGATTCGATCGTACAATTGTTTTTAATGTTGTTTCGTCAGTAAAATAAAATGGCATAGAGACACCCATTTCAGATTGAATAACTCGCATCTGCTCTTCAGTTGATGCAGAAAGCGAAACTACAGTGATATCTTGATTTGATAAATCTTTTATTAGATTATCTACTTTCTGAAGTGCATTTTTGTTAGACTTATTTAGATCATACATAACAAAAAGAAGTGCGTTTGGAGCAGTGAGAATACTATCTGTAATATCTCCGTTCTCATCCGATTCAATAGAAAAATCGTGAATCGGTGGATGATCACCTTCTAAAATCAATTTTGTTATTCTATCCACAAATGATGCCCCTTCAATTTCCCAAGGTTTATCATCAGTTAAATAATCTTTTACCTCACCATTGAGCTCATATTTCCATACATCTTCATACACATCCATTATTGCACCCTCGGGCAACTTCATATCTTGGGCAATATTTTTTCCTATCGCAAATGGTCTATAATCTCTCAAAGGCAAATGGGCATAAGTGTGATAAGTAAATACACTAGACACAACAAAAACATAAGCTGCTAAAGTCCATTGCTGCTTTTCTATCAAGACAAATCTATTCACAATTACGACACCTAAAAATAAAATAATACTAAAAAAGATTGGATAATACCACTCTAAAATAAAAGAGCTAAATAAGCTGATTAGTAAGAGTGATAAAGGAAGTAAAAGTATATTTTCTTTCTTAGTATGATAGGTGACTTTTGAACGAAATACAAAAATAATAAGTATTAATACACTAAGAACTACATCTTTGTAAAACGATTCCCAAGGAGTTAATTTGATTGCATCTCCGAAACAACCACAGTCTGTTACTTTATCAAAATAGGCAGAATAAAATGTTAATCCGTCAAAAAAGACAATCATTAATAATAAAGACCATGCGGTAAGTTGCATTTTAGCACCAACTAAAACTGATAAACCGAGCATTATTTCTGCAACACAGATAAAAGCAGCAAAGGGATATGTATAATCCATCAAAAAAGGAATATCGAGTACATCTGGTGCAAAATAATCATGTAATTTAAATGAGAAGCCAATAGCATCATTGGCTTTAATCAGACCCGAGACAATGAAAAGTGATCCGACAAGTATTCTAGAAAGTGTAGTTAAATTTTTCATAAATGAATTATTTGATATTTAAATGAATCAATGCAAATACAGAATAATTAATGATATCAAAATAGTTAGCTTCTATTCCTTCGCTCACTAATGTTTTCCCATGATTATCCTCGATTTGTTTTACACGAAGTAACTTTTGAAGAATTAGGTCGGTTAATGAACTTACTCGCATTTCACGCCACGCTTCACTATAATCATGATTTTTATCTACCATGAGTGCTTTTGCTTCTTTCGCAAGAAGCAAATATACTTCCATAGCTTCTTCCGATTGCATGTCTGGCTGATCAGCAACACCATACTTTAGCTGAATAAGAGCAATCAATGAATAATTAAGAATTCCAATAAATTCTGAAGAAATACCCTCATCAATTTTTTGAACTCCTTTATTTTGAATACTTCTAATTCTTTGAGCCTTGATAAATATTTGATCTGTTAAAGAAGGAAGACGAAGAATTCTCCATGCACTACCGTAATCATTCATTTTTTTCTCAAAAAGAGCAGCACATTTTTCGATGACATCATCAAATTGTTGAGAGGTTTTTTGCATTAGAATCTAATCTCTAAAAGAATTAATTTACATTTGATGCTAAAGTACGTGCTTTATAGATTTAAAAAAAATATTCCTTTGAAAAGAACAATAAATTGTAAGGGTAATGTAATTGATCTTCGCCATCCAAAAGTTATGGCGATATTGAATTTTACTCCAGATTCTTTTTACAAAAGTAGTCGAACTAAATCAGATATTAAATTATTAAATAAAATTGAAAACATACTTTTGCAAGGTGCAACATTTATCGATATAGGAGCTTATTCATCAAGACCTGGATCACCTTTTGTCTCTTATGAAGAAGAGTCCTTAAGACTATTTCCCGCATTAAAAATAATCTTAAACGAATTCCCTAATGCTCTTATTTCAATCGATACTTTTCGTTCTAAAATCGCGAAAAAAGCTATTGATCTGGGAGCAGCAATGATCAATGATATTTCTGGAGGAGATCGAGATCCCGAAATGTTTTCTTTGATATCTAAAACACAGACTCCCTATATAATTATGCATATGAGAGGTGATTCGATGAATATGCATAAATTAAATATCTATGATCATTTGATTGAAGATGTATTCACTGAACTGCAATTTAAAGTAAATCGTTTGATACAAATGGGACACAATGATTTGATTCTTGATCCAGGATTTGGGTTTGCCAAGAATCTTGATCAAAATTACCAACTTATGCGTAACTTAAAGTCATTAGAATTACTAAATGTCCCAATTTTGGTTGGAATTTCAAGAAAATCAATGGTTTACAAAGTCTTAGAGGTTGATGTAAATGAATCTTTGAACGGTTCTACAGTTTTACATGCCTACTCACTTATGAATGGAGCCTCTATTTTAAGAGTTCACGATGTAAAAGAAGCTTTAGAAGCAATAAAAATTACTAACATGTTGAAAAATTAATTTGGATTTTTTAGATTTAAACATACTCGACTTTTTAGATGTCTTACTTGTGTCTGTTCTGCTTTTTCAGCTGTATCAATTAGTACGAAGTACAGTAGCAATAAAGATATGCATAGGCTTGGCAACTACTTACCTATTTTGGAAACTTGTTGGAGCACTTCAGATGGATTTATTAAGTGAAATTTTAGGCCAATTTATTGGTGTAGGTGTTATTGCAATTCTCATTGTATTTCAACAAGAAATTAGAAAATTTTTACTAGTGATTGGCTCTACTAGTTTTCAAAATCAACAAAATTATGTCAAAAGTATGTTTTATCCACACAAAAAAATGCCTTTAAACTTGAACCCTCTGTTAAGCGCTTGTGCGTCAATGTCTTTATCAAAAACTGGTGCACTATTAATTATTTCAAGAAACACAAAACTTGGTTCTTATGAGAGTACGGGTGAATTAATGAATGCTAGACTGAGTTCTAGTTTAATTGAAAGTGTTTTTTTTAAAAATAATCCTTTACATGACGGTGCAGTTATTTTAAATAGAAATCGAATCGCAGCAGCTCGCTGTATTCTTCCTGTTTCCGAGACAGTTGGTTTACCACTGCATATGGGGTTGAGACATAGATCTGCTGCTACCTTGACAGAAATGACTGATGCACTAGCAATCGTTGTCTCCGAAGAAACTGGAAATATTGCCTATCTAAAACAAGGAAGATTATCTGAATTAAAAAATATTGAAGAACTAGAAGGTTTATTGATTAGAGATTTGAATAAACATTAAGGGCTTAATCTGTCGATGATCCATTCATTATTAATTAAAGAATAAATAAATCGGTCATGCATCCGAGATTTCCTTCCTTGCCAGAACTCAATTTCAGTGGGTTTTACTAAATATCCTCCCCAATGATCAGGAATACTCAAAGAGATACCCTTAAATTCTTTTTCTAATCGAATAAATTCATTGGATAATTCTTCTCTAGACTTTAGCTTTTCACTTTGATTTGAGGCTATAGCTGCAATTTGACTTTCTCTTGGTCGACTATCAAAATAAGCCTTTGAGTAGGCCCTTGTTGTCATCTCTATATTCCCATTTACTCTAATTTGCTGTTCTAATTGTGGCCAAAAAAAAGTTAAAGACCCTTGTGGATTTTCGAGCAGATCCCTTCCCTTTGAGCTATTGTAATTAGTGAAAAATACAAAACCCTTAGATGTAATATCCTTAAGTAAAACAACCCTTGCATTAACTTTACACAAAATGTCAACAGTTGATAAAACCATTGCGTTAGGCTCGAATATATTTGATTCTAATGCCTTGGAAAACCAGGATTTAAATTGTGATATAGGATTTGACTCTAAATCAGATTTATTGAGCTCGGACATTAAATAGTCCGATCTTATATCAGATATTTTATTTGACATTTTAAATTAATTTTTACAAATGTACTCATAGAATTTGGAACTGTTGTCCGAAAACATTATTTTTAGTATTAATACAAAGTAAAATGAAAGTAATCAATAAATATTTGATTAATAAAGGTAAAATACTTGTTTCTAAACCCAATATTGGAGACGATTTATTTCATAATTCAGTTGTCTTTATTACCGAATATACACAAATTGATGCGGTAGGATTTATTCTTAACAAACCTTTGGATATAAATTTAAACGACATTATTGATAATTGTCCTCCCTTCGATGTACAAATATTTAATGGTGGACCAGTTTCATCTAACAACCTTTATTTCATTCATCGAGTCCCCAGCAAGATTTCTGAAAGTATTCATATAGTGAATGATCTTTACTGGGGAGGCGACTTTGACTCTGTTATTGAGCTTATTAAGAAAAATGAGCTTCGCAAAGAAGATATTTTGTTTTTCTTAGGTTATTCAGGATGGGATCTGGGACAACTTCAAAATGAACTCAAGTGCAATAGTTGGGAAGTCCATGAAATTAAGAAATCTCTCTTCGACTGGGATGTAAATTCGATTTGGGAATCTTATATGAGTGATTCTGGACAAGAATATAAGATTTGGGGAAATGCTCCAAAAACTATCCGAGACAACTAGTTTGTTAATTCTTTAAGTTTCTTAAATAATGTAAAAGACGTATTATTAGAAAAAGTCTTATTTTTATAAGATGACACCCATTGAATTCCTTTTATTGAATTTGTTAGAAATACTTCCTGAGCCTTAACCAATTGAAATGTTTTCATATCCTTTTCTTCGATATTAACTCCCCAATCTTTAGCATTTTCAAGTAATATCTTTCTTATAATACCATTTACACAGCCCGAACTAAGTGGTGGAGTGTAAATTATATTTTTTACCAAAACAAATATATTTGATGAAGTAGTCTCACAAACAAAGGATTCATTATTTAAAATGATAGCTTCATTTAATTGATTCTCTTTAGCATAAATGGCAGAAAGTACCGAAACAATTGAACGAACACCCTTTACATTAGATAATACTCCAGAAGGCTTTTTATGGT
>TARA_Y100000385_G_scaffold212796_1_pt1 | contig 15043 bp, 22 predicted proteins | sample TARA_Y100000385 | Tara Oceans TARA_Y100000385 (sample SAMEA2620980) | marine metagenome | biome: marine biome (ENVO:00000447); feature: surface water layer (ENVO:00002042); material: "saline water (ENVO:00002010), including plankton (ENVO:xxxxxxxx)" | depth 5 m
TCTTATTTCTGATTCTTTACCCTTTGTTGTTATTACTGATGTAGCAATACCCCCCATAGCACCAATTACCGAAGCACCAAGACCTATCCAAACACCTACTCCAACATCATCAATACCACCAAACTTATAAAATTCTACATTACCATCAAACGCCCTTTTGATATTACCATCGGCTAATTTCTTCTTACACTTTTTACCACAAAAAAATGGCTTTTTGCTTTTACCTCTATTAATAGCATTTTGAAATTTATTGTTATTCCAATTCCCACCAAGTTTATTCCACTTTTCTTTAAGTTGTGCTAACTTTTTAGAATATTTAGGATTTGTCATTACTTCATTGAACTTCCAAGCAAACCCTCTAAAATTAATCATCATCAAAGACAAGAACGATGCTCTTGGAATAATCAATGCACCAACTTTAATTGCTCTGCCTACTTTTTTAATAGTGTTCTTTGCAATTGTTTTTAATGAATCTCTTGGAATTTCTTTTAATGCTTGTTCTCTTGCACTTTTACGAGCATCTTTTCTTGACATTCCACTATCTCGGTTGTCTTTCTTTAACTCTCTTTTCTTTTTATTCCTTTCTCTCGCTTTTTTAGTTAAAAAGTTGTCAAAGTCATCATCTGCAAAATCAAAGCCACCATCAAAATCCATCATTGAGTTTTGATTCAATGAACTCCAATCTCCGTTTACATCCGTAGTGGATTCTTCATCTTCACTTTCGTTTACAAAATTTGAAACAAACTCACTCGTTTCGGGAATAGGAAAACCAAATGCCAAAGCACTTCGTTCCTCGTATGGCAACTCTCTTATTACCTCTTCTGCTATTTCGTATTTACTTGCCATTTCTTTTTTTTAATCTACAAATCCATCAAAGTCTAAACCACTACCACTATTTTCATTAAAATCGCCATCAAAGTCCACAAACTTTTTCATTGGTTGGTTTGTTACTTCTATTGGTTTAGAAGGTGGCTTCGGTATCGGTATAATTGGTGTCGGCTTAGGTGTCGGCTTAGGTGTCGGTTTAATTGGCTTATAAGGGGATGGCGAAGGGGGGTTATTAGTTGTTGGTACTACAACGACAGGTGCTTGTGCAGTAGTAATTGGAGTGGAACTTCCACCTCCACCTCCGAAGCCACCACCAAGACCATCATCGGCTTGTCGTTGCTCTTCTGCACCTTGTTGTTGAGCCATAGCCATATTTTGCTCTTGCTTCTTTTTATATTGCATATACGCATATACACCTATTCCACCTAATAAAATAAGTGATAGTGGATTCATTCCTAATATTTTACTTTCTGCCATTTTTGTTTATTTTAATTTTGCAGTATCTTCTCTTACATATCCAAATGTTCTACCCTTTAAGCGATTAGTAAGTTTTACTTTATACCACTTTTTTTTATCGCCATACTCAATTGATTTACCCGATGACATTAATGTTCCTATTGTTGTACCTTTTCCACTAACTTTCCCTAAAAGATTGTTAATAGCACCATTATTTACCTTTGCAGAACTTCTGATATTTGAATAACTACCACTTACTACCACCTTATCCTTTTTTGAAATAGAGGATGTTGCCTTACCTACTGATTTACCAACACCCTTTAGTCGTGCTTTATATTCTGTACCATACTGCTTGTAGGCTTTACGGATAAATGTATTGTTGTATTCGCCCTCTGCATCAAGGTCAATATCTTTGGCATATTTAGGGTATGTATCGTTTATCCATTTTCTAAACTTATTACCCTCCGTTTTACTCTTAAATGGAGTAGATGGATAAGGGTCGGGTGGGGGTGTATAAGAAGAACCTTGTAGTTCCTTTTTAAGCTCTTCTTCTTTTTCAAATTCTTCTTCTTTTGTAGGTTTGAATTTTTTTCTTAAAACTTTATCCCAAAGAAAATATAAACCTACTCCAACAACACCAACTGTTGCTAAACCTATTGCTATTTTTAAACCTTTCTTCATTGCCATAACCTATTTTTTTTCTAATTCTTTTTGTTCCTTATTTTTTTTATATGTGGAATAAGCAAAGTAACCTAACCCAATAGCCAAGGTTACACCAATACCAATAAAAATCATTTTCTTGTTTTTCATATCTCTTTATTTTCCTACAATTCTTTTACCATAAGGAGTTACAAAAAAGAAAATTAAAGCACCACCAATTAACAATGGAACTTTGTGATTTTCCCAAATGTTACCCAACATACTTTGTTGGCTTCCATCGGCATTGTAGCCATCAAAATTACTTTTTCTTCTTCTAAGACCTTTTTTGTCGCAAACACACCTTTTTCGTTTTGCTATCAATTCACTCGCTAAGTCATCTATTTCAATAGCCATTTTCTTCACTTGGTTATAAACCCTCCCTTGATTATTACTATTGGCTAAAAACCCTCTATCTTTTAACTTGTTCAAAACATTTTTATGCTTTGATTGAGTTTTCATTCTATTCGTTTCAGATTTAGCAGAAGTAAGATTTTTCTTTACCCTTCGTCTTATTTTTCTTCTTGCCTTTTTTCTTCCTCTACGAAAGAAATCATCATATTCTTCTTCTTCTTGATGGTGCATTTCTTTTTTTTTTAACTTGTTAAACCAAGAGATTTAAGTCTTGCTTCTGATTCTTCGTACATACCATAGCAACATTCTCCAATTAAATTTGCATATAGTCCTATACCATATTGCTTTTTATAGGCTTTTGATAATTTTTTTAATCTTGCATCACTCATTGGAATAATAATAGCATCAACCTCTTCTTCGTAAGTCCAAAAATTGTTACCATATATATATCCACCGAGAGCAGTTACATCAGAAGATGGGTTGTAATCACTTGCATCATCAGACGATGAGCCACTATCTACATCCATATCAATCTTATCTTGTGCTTTGCCCTTTCTTTTTCTAACTACTGAATTTACAATTGTTTTTCCGATTAAAGCCAATGCTAAAGTGCCTACTAATACTGCACCACCTTTAATTAATATGTCTTTTGTACTTGCCATAATTAAAACTTTTTAACTTTAGATATATAATCGTCAATCGTTCCCCAATCTTCGCTTTCTAAATAACTCTCTAAATAGGTGTGCATATCTCTTCCGTAAACTCTTTGAAACATATCGGCTACATAACTAATGTTTACTTTAGAACCTGCACCCGTAATTCCACCAACGCCCATATCTTCATTATCCCAAACATATCCTTTTCCTTCATAAACATTATTAGCAAGTTCAGATGCTCTTCCACTTGTTATGCTTTTCAAATCGGGTTGTTTTTTATATAGTGTAGGCGCCATTACTTGTTTTCTTGACAATCTTTCCTCTGCTCTATCTCCTTGTCTTTCTTCTTTATTTCTTGTTAAACCTAATTTGTTTGTTATAGGCTTTATAATTCCAAAATATACAATGGTCAATCCAACTACAACTACCACTCCGTAAACTATTGTTTTCTTTGTGTCTGAACTTTGAATTGCATTTGCTACCGCTACTGCACCTTTACTCATTTTTATTTTCTTTTATGTCCTTTAACAAATCTATCTAACTTTTGAAACCTCTTTTTATTCTGCATTGAAGGACTACGTTTAAATACATTTAGAAAAACATTGTAAATGTCAATCTTTGGGTATTTTAATTTCAAGTATATATTCAATCCGTTGAGGTCTGCTTGACTTTCATCGGATGGATTTGTATTCAAATAATAGTGAGAATATTCGTGCAATAAAATTGCCATTCTCATCGGTATTGTGTACTTCCTAAATTGCTCTGCACTTACTTCTATCTTTCCGTTTACTTGCGATATTCTCGCAGGTGTTCTAACAACCTTATTAGTTCTATAAGAACGGATTTGGTCAAAATAATCTATTCTAAACCTTCCATTGTTACTTTTATATGTATCTCCTTTAGGCGATGCAGATAAGTAACCACTTTCATCAGAAAACTCTTGGGCAAATTTTATAAAACTTAAAGTCTTTTTACTAAACTTTGGTTTACCCAAATCTAATGGCAATGCTTCAATTTTCATCTTGAAACTTTCGTCATTACGCATCCTTCCGTTAGTGTCATTATAAACTATAACGATAGCATCCATAGGTGCTTGTGGCATCAAAACAAAGAACTCTTCTACACCATCTACAAAACCATATCGCCTTGTGTAAAAGGTGTTTTTTCGGTTTGCATCTTTTACCTTTATCCAAAGTTTCTCTTTAGAAAAAGTTTCTAACGTAATCTTTAATTTTGTAGGCTTTTCATCTAATTCTATACTCTTTCTCATTTGCTACAATATATCGCAATTATTACGCTTGTTGTTGGGATGTTTTATGCAACCCATAAACAAACACACCTAAACTTATCAAACCGATTAAGTTTAAAATGCCTTTATTTTTTGCTTTAATGCTTGTAGTGGATTTAGTCTTTTTAACAACTACCTCTGCTTCTACCTCTTTAGGCTCACTATCGGTAGAATCTTCAAGATTTTCCTCTCCATTTGCATTAAACATTTTATCGTGGTTTTCTAAAACACCATCCTTTTGTTGGGTTTTAAGCCAATCCTTAAAAGGGGTTTCAGATTTACTCTCTTTATATAGTTGGTTTGCAGATTTCTTCATTTCTTTATTAGTATTAATCTCCCTATAATTATTCCGATTAGACCACTCAAAATTAAATTCTTTCTTGTCGCTATTCCGACAACAACACCAACTGCACCTCCAATCATAGCACCTTTAATGTTGTTTTCCATTTTTTTCTTGACACTACTTCCTAATTTTTTATTAGCAATCTTATTAATAGTGCCTATATTCTCTTTTAATTCTTCCTTATCCTCTTTATTCATCTAAAAGAATTATTTGTTTCCTCTTCTTGCCACCACAACAATTAATGCTACTAATGTCAATCCTCCTAATGCAATGGCTACTTTTGTACCCATAGACATTTTTTTATTGTCATTATTATTATTGTTGTTATTATTGTTGTTATCGCTATCCGTTGCTAATGGTTGATTCATTTGTTGAGCAAGTTGAGAACCCCCACTCTTGCTACCTAAACCACTTAATAAAGAAGAGCCAACTCCGATAATTTCATCTTCATTTTTTTTAAAAAACGAACCAATCTTTTTACCTAAACCTTCTTTATCCCCTCCTTGTGCTTGTTTTTTGGCTTTTCGGTCTTTAAAGAATTTTCCTATTTTTTTGAAAACTCCAACTTTTTCTCCACTACTTGCGTTATTACCTTTGCCTTTAAAGAATGGCAAAAAGGATTCGGTTTTCATTTTCGCATTTGTAACAATCAGATAACTTAATTTTTTTGCTAATTCCTCATTATCTTGGTTTCTTCGGATAATTCTTACTAAACCTTTCTTTGTAATGCCATTAGGCACTTTTATATCACAAGAAATCAGCACATCTTTTACTACACTTGGATATATTCTAATTATCCTCGCTAACTCGCTTATAGCCATACGTTCTCTTCCATTCCCACTTGCGTTAGAGAAAGAATCTGAAAAATTATAGTTCTGATATATCATTGTTACTTTTTAATCATTATAGCAAATGCCATTAATATCATTCCACCAAAAATTAATATTTGACTATTTTTTATTTGGTCGGTTCTTAATTCTTTTGCTTTTGCATCTTTTTGTGTTTGTGTTTGCTTTTGTGTTTCATTACCACTCGCATTTACAAAATTGCTTTTAATATTTTCATCTTTTTTTGCACTACATCCATTACAATTAATTTGTAGCAATTGCTTGTCGGGGTGTATATCTGCTAAAGCATTTAAACCATTTTCTCCAAATTGTTTAACAAAATTCTTTAGTTGGTATTCCAACTCTCTTTTATCCCTTGCTCTCCTATAATTGCCATACTTGTTTATTACAAAATGTGCATCAGAAGGAACGCTTGAAGCAAGGTATTCGTATAATGTTATTTTATCGTTGGTCAAAATATTTTTTTTTTATAATAACAAAAGGGGTATAGTCGTAACCATCCCCTTTTGTCTATCTTTATCAACACCATATAAATATGGTATCGGACAAACCGAATGGTTTATCTAATATGTAGCACGTTATTATCTTCTACGCCCACCCAAAGCCCTCATTGCAGACTTTGAAAGAACAACCTTATCAGACTTAACGATGTTTGGATTCCCATAACCACTAACTGCTCTACGACCTGTCAATGTACGAGCAATACTACTCGTTTCGGCAGGGTAGAAGTACAATTTAGCAGTTGCACCACCTAACAATGCAGACAATACAACGCTTGTAAATCCATCAATTTTATATGAGAATTTTAAAGCTATAATTGTCGATTGTTGTTGGTAGGGGTCAATTGTAGGAACTAAAGTCTTTTGACTTTCGTTACCGTTAACATCCTTCTGAATAAGGGTCAAAGTTTCAAGAACTTGATTTGCAGTTGAACTTTGTAGGTAGGTTAGACCACATACAAATGGCTTATTCATAGACTGATACAAAAACTCATCGTATGTAATACCACTAATTCCCATCGTAATGGAAATAGCAACACTATTTTGATAGTTCGGTGCAGTCTGTGAAAGTGAAGAATACGAACCTAAAATAGTAACAGGGTGTGCAACAGCAGTTGAAGTGTTCTTAATCACTACAATATAAGGTTGCGATGTTGGAGTTCCTACTCCACCACCTGTCGCCATATCAAAGGCATCGTCATCATCGCCATCGAATCCATCAAAGTTATCTTCATCATCTACGAAATCGAAATCTTCATCTCCATCGTAGTTAAAAAAGTTATCATTTGCATCATCTTGTGCTTCGTTAAAATAATCTCTTAAATTACTCACTTTTGACTTTCTTATTAGTTTATAAATTTATTGAAAGAAAGGCACTCTACATCCTTTCTTGAATACCACACCTTATGAAAGGTTTGGTTTGAATACTTATTTTACAAAAAATAATTACTCTTCGCCTTCAACTTCTTCGGTTGTAGAAACTGCCGATTTCTTTGCTAATAATTTAGTGTTTACCAAATTAGCAACAACGATTCCAACAACTACTGCACCCGCAGTCCAAAGCATACCCATTACATTTGATTTCATAGACTTATCCATTCTTATCAGTTTTATATTTTACAATTCTATCTTCACTTTCAAAAGTGAGATTCTTTCGTAACAAATATAGAAAAGATAAAGGTTAAGTTATATTGAGATACAACTGCTCTTAAATATGAAAATGTTATATAATGCTCTAATTCAGATTGTTAGAGTATGAAAAAGAAATGAAAAACTTAATTCAAGTACATCTTGGTTAATTTGTTTTTTATCTCTTTCGTGGCAGTTTGTTGATTATATTTCTTTTTCCCATTACTACTAATTTGATTAAGTAGTGGTTTTATTAGTTTTGTATGATGTAAAGCAATGTATTCGTCAATGGCTTCACTAATCATAACTTGGGAGAAATTTCCGAGTATTTTCTCATTATCACAATCGTAAGTTAGGAAAAATCTTTTATTACCACCAAAATATTGTTTATTTATTAATATCTCGCAGATTCTAAATGCTTCCCACTTATCTTCGTATTTCTTTTTATGTCTGTCAATACTATCCGTTGATTTATGAAACCTCAACCAATTAATATTTGCCCATACTTTTGGTACAACCCTTCCTATTGACTGATAGTGCAAAATTATATCTAAAGAACTATGTCGGTTCGTACATAATGCACCCACCAAATCATTTGGAAGGTAATCTCCAACGTATTTATTTATATCCTCTACGAGTAACAGACCACCTTTATATTCTTCAAGTATCTTCCACAATGTTTCTGCAACTTGATTCAAAGTCATTTTTGAACCATCTTCATTATATGGTCGTATTCTTCTACATTCAATTTTAGGATGATAAGTAAATAACTGAACATCATTAACGCTAATTGCCCTAACATCTTCAAATTCATCATTTACATCTAATATTAATGCTCTTCTTGGTTTAGTATTTAAACTGCCCTTGATGTACGAATTTATAATTGACATCGTTGTATATGTTTTACCTATACCCTTTTTGCCAATCGCTACTCCCAATAATGCTTCTCTCATTTTTTATAGATTAATATTAAACTTGTTTTCTACCTCTTTTAAATCAAATGCTTGTAAACCTATAAACAAAGCACCATCTTCTACACCCTTAAAGTTATCAAAATGATGACAAACTTGCTTTTTAGATATATAATCAGATTGAGCAGAGGTGTTTGTAACCTTTGATACGAGGTTGTTTCTGACATAAGCATAATGGTACATCTCTATTTCATCTCTTTGATATATCCGAGAATAACCTGCCTTTACCCTTCTTGTAGGGTCTATATTACAAGGATAAGGTGGTGCAAACTCATAGGTAAATTTAGTGTCTTTATTTATCTTATAAAAAAGTGGCACATAATATTCTTCGGATGGCGTTACTTCTAACGTAGGCTTTTTGTAAAAGGTTTTCATTTGCAAAAAAGATGTATCATACCCTCCCTTTTCAAAATCAACCCTCGCCCAAAGAAACTGCTTTTCATCATAAAGTTCATCGCAATCAATTGTCATAAAAGCATCGCATCCATTTGCTCTACAAATATTAAGACCAATATTTCTTTTTTCAAATTCATTATGAGTTCCATTCTTCCAATCAACCTCTCCATTTTCTAATCTTTCAATTTTAGGCTCATAAAAAAACAACTTATCAATCAAACCCTCTATTTGAAGCATCTCTAATTGTTCAAGCAACAATGGGTTTTTATTACCAAAATTAGATGTGGTTTGATATACTACACAAATAAATTCTACCATTGGTCGCAAATTCCTTAACGAGTGTGGCAACATCTCTTCGCCATCAAATATGTTGTATGCTACTCCTAATTTCATATTGTTTTGTTTTTATCGAAAAATATTATTGCTTGTCGGTTATTGAAATGCTTTTGCTCATTATTTCCTTTCAAGTCAATGTCTTTAAAATTCATAACATAAGGTTTTGGCTCTCTTATGTCAATATTCCATTGATTTACTATATCCAAAAATCTTTCTTGCTTGTTGCTATCAATACCATAACGAGATATATCTTTTGGCTTATCTTGAATTACCTCATCAAAAAAGTATTTCACATCATTATACAAATTAAATGGTTTATTAAAGTAATCAAGAAATTCTTTTTCAAACAACTCCTTCATAAATACATCCTCAACAACAAATACTCCATCGTCTTTTAAATAGTCTGTATAATAAAGCAAACTAAACAATTGATGAGTAGGATGATGACTACCATCATCAATAATAATATCAAAATCACTTCCTATTTCATCCATCAATAACCTTACATTTAATGGGTTACAAGCATCGTATTCGTAAAGGTGTATTCTTGGTTGGTCTTTACACAACTCTTTTGCATTAACTCCCAAATGATGTTTAGTGTATTCACAATCTACACCATATATTTCTGCATTAGGAAAGTAATCTTGCCACATTAACATTGAATGACCTCTAAACACCCCTATTTCTAAAATCTTCTTTACTTTATGCCTTAATTCATTGAATCTACTTGCGTAGTGAACGTGATAATTATGATAACCAATCTCTCTATAAGTTCTTCTCTGACTTAACCTATCGTAAAACCAATAATTCATTGTCGGATTTAACTTATCCATTGTATAACCATATTTATTATACAACTTTGATTGAAAGTCTGTAAAAAAAGAAAGATGGTTGTTCATATATTATTTGTATTTGGCATCTTCTTCAACCTCTTGTACTTTTTTATCGAAAGCACTCAAAAGTCTTTTCAATGGCTTATAAACTTGTACCATATATTCCTCATTCTTTTTCTGCGTTGAATCACATTTAGACCACCACTCTAATTCATAAGAAATCTTTTTCACAATAGATTCAAACTGCTTGTCTTTGTTTTTAGAACATTCTATTGCCCTTTTCATAGTTGAAACTAAATTCTCTTTTGCTTCCTTGCTTTCTTTATTGAATTGGGGTAAGAATACATTTTCGTAATGTAATTCCTTGTCATCAATAAGTTTTCTATGAATGTGTAATTTACCTTTAAAGTCTAATACCTTTAGTTTTGTTTCGGCATATTCAGTTAGAAGATTTATGTTCTCCGTAATGAGTTCTTTTGTTTGTTTAGCCACAATATTGGCAGTTTTCTTACCGAGAATATCTTGCTTAATTACGTTATACTCTAACGCTTCATTTAAAGTGTTATAATAAAGTTTATCGTGTTCGACAACTTTAAGAAAATCCGTTTTAGGCATCATTCTTTTTGCCAATATTTCGGTTTCTGCTTTTTGTTTTTTTGAAAGTTCACTCATTTATTCTGATTTTTGATAATTTATATGTTCACTATGCCTTCCCCAATCTTCAAGATTCCAATGAAAACAAAGTAAGTTTGTATGTACCCAATTCTGAACCCCTGCAAATCTTAAATCTTCTGCAAAATATGTATCGGGTGGATGTTTTTCAGTATCATTTTTGTCAATACGAAATTCAAATTTTTGCATCACTTTCTTCTTCATCAAACAACACCCAATTCCTGCCACAAACGTAGGCTTCAAAGTGCCATCAATCCAATGATGATGAAAGTTTGATAGTTCCATAGGGAATACAAACGAGTTCGATAATTCGTGTCCTTTATCTTGTAAACGAATACAAGGCGTTCTCCAACTTGCATCAAACACTTGGTATAAACCATTGACTATTGGCTTACGACACCATAACAATTGCTCTATAATATCTGCTTGTGGGAAAATATCAGATTCTAAATGAAACATATAATCGGCATCACTTTCCAAAAAATACCTTCTTAACTGATTATGACTATCTGCAAGTTTTTCCATTAAAGGAACATTTGTATAGTCTTTCCAAAATGTTTTTACACCAAATCTATCTCTAATATATAATGCGTTTTCATTTGTCTTTGAATTATCGGCAACATATATTTCAATGAGGTTTTTTGGATAGGTAAACTTTTTTACATTATCCATAAACGCATCAAGACAATAGTTTTTACTATCGTAAGTGGGTATTGCAATTAATACTTTAGGCAACTTATATTTTTTACTCATTATCTTTTTCTTTTTCTACCTATTTCTTTTCTGACTTCTTTTGGATGTTGGCTTAAAGGATTTTTAGGATTTTGTGGCATATTTATATCCATAGATGAGGTAAAGTCATCACTTTGCTCTGATGATTGCATTTCTTCATTAACTATATCTGTTTCTTGTTCCATAGAAATTGGCTCTTCTTCTTCAACCTCTTCTTCTCGGTCTAATGGTTCAGAAGGAATAAAATCTTCTTGTACGTTTGAATACCCTCTTTGTGCCTTTTTATTTTGCTTATGGACTTTTTCAAGGGTAGAAAGAGTAGAGTTGATAGACTTTTTGAGTTGATACATAATACCTACTTTAATTGCTATATCCTTGCCAAACATATACATTAAGAATTGCTCATCCGACATTCCCCAACCTTTTTTCATAAAGACACGAATCATCGCAGGTCTTACTTTTATTCCAAAGTCTTGGTCGTATGCTAATGCAGTTTTAGATTGCTCGTTAAATTGACCGACAAACTCTCCAACCGACATTGTATCTGATTCGGTTACGGGTATGATTTGCTCTAAATCAATCTTATCTTCGGCTTGTTTTTGTAAAAGTTCTTCTTCATCAACCTTTACTATATGTTGAGCATATTTGTGTAATTGTTCATAAGCATCAAGGGCAGTATCTACAAGGCTTTCACAAGCAATCTTTTTATCTTTATCATCTAAATCATTTACTTGTGGATTTGGATTGTCAAATGGGTTTTCAGAATATCCATCATCTGCACTACCACCTTGCCTTTCTTGAACTAAATCTTCATAAGAGGGTGGGATAAAAGATGGCTCTACAATATCATCTACCACGCCTTCTGCTACTTTTGGCGTTGCATATTCTCTTTCTACGACACTTTCTTCAAAGGGATTGTGATGATTATTTGTACCTTCATCAACAAAATTATCATTTGCAGTATTATCTTCAATAGGTTCAGAAGATTCGGTTAGTTCTTCTAAATCAATGTTTTCTACAACACCATCTACTACTTTTCTTGGTCGCCCTCTTTTTTTAGCCATTGTTTATTTTTTTATTCTTATCGTAAAATTCCAAAGTTTCTCTTTCTATTTCTTGAATCTTAAATAATATCTCTAAATCGTTTTTAAAATTTTTATCAAGATTATCGTACTTTTTTAAATACTTATTTATATTCGATGGTTCTTTTTTTAGAATATATGCAACCTCTCTTTGAGTAAGTTTACACATCCTCACTAATAACAATGCACATACTCCAATCGCATTGGTTCTATTAGCAACATTTTTCCTTCCGTTTATAAGTGTTTTTTCAGAAATAGCAAAAGCATTACAAGTGTTTAGAATTATAGCACCCTTAATCAATTCTATGTCATTCACGCTATTTTGTGTGATTTCAAGAACCTTTATAGTTTTTTTAATACCTACTCTATCAATAGATTTTAATAAGACTTCAATTAGAGTTGTAGAGATATATTTCACTATTACAATTGTATTTCAACAAAAGTAAGAAAAAAAAGTTGAAAAAGTAATCAACTTAAATAATAATCAATAATTGATTTGGCTTCATCAAAGCCGATTACAAATTGAGCAAAATAACCTTTTTGTTGGAGTTGAAATAATATTTCCTCTTGTTCTTTTAAGTGCTTGTCAGACCTTATATCCCCATCCTTTTTGAATACTACTGAACCCTCTTTTTTAACCTCTAAAAACAATCCGTAATAAGACCTTCGTGGCTCAAATATCATAATATCGGGCAGTCCGCTACAACTTCTCATTGCCTTTAGCCTTTTGGCTTGTGATATAGTTACTCTTAAACCACTACTTTCACTTGAAAATATAATATTAGGGTACTGCAACTTGATATACTTGCAGATTGCGATGTGTGTTTGTTCTTCCGTTGCCATATATAAAAAAAACCGATGGTATTGGGAGTAATCTCAACCTCCACCATCGGCAGATATTATTGTATTTTATGTATATGCAAAACCAAATTCAAATTTGGTGGTATTCCTTATTTAGTTCCAATCCCAAAAACTTCCAACTTTTACGTTTCCACCACTTTCTTTTGAATCATTTGATGGTGTGGTTGGGGTTGGGTTTGATGTAGGAGTTGGGTTGTTACCCATATCCTTCATCGTGTCTTTAACATCCTCTCGTTTAGCATCTGCTTGTTTTTCAAGCGTATCTGCTTGTGCATCAGAAATAACTTCGGTATCTTCAAGATGTTCAAATATTCCATCACAAATATACCTATCGTAAGTTTCTATTTTTGATTGCGTTGCAGGGGTTAGTTTAACCACTCCACCTTTAGCCTTATTCAAGACCAAGTGTAAAGTCCTGTCCAAATCCTTTTTAAGTTGTTGCGTATGCTTACTTAATTGAGAAATAGATAACGAGTATTTGCTCATCAATAACTGATGTGGCAAATGTCTTGGATTTAAGTTTTCTGACATATTATATTGGTTTGTTTAACAAATATACAAATTATTTATAGGTTATTCCTTTACAAATTCTATTACTTTATTGGCAAAACCTTTATTGTAACCCAAATCTACCATTGCATCAATAGTTTCTTTTTTATTTGAAGCACCAATATTCCTTCCACTTCCACCACTCGTATTGGGATATGTGCCATCTAATGTATATCCATAATCAAGTGTTTCAATCAGATTTCCATTAGTATCAAATACAAGTTTCCTTTCTGACATTCTACTTGAATAACTGCTTCGGACATTTAAACTAATTCGGTCTTTATCATCATCAGTAAATTCTTTTGAGCCAATAACAACACCAAAAGATTCTCCCGACTTGTTATTTCTACCCTTTATACTTCCACCTTTAGCCATTCTTCGTATTTTCATTTCTCTTGTGCTTTCATTGTAGTTTTCTCCTTTAAACCAATCAATGATTTTTATTAGGTTAGCATCTAATTTATTTTCTAAATCAGTTGCACTATCAAATGTAAATACAACTTCATTATAATCATCTAAATTACCCCTTCTATGATATGGTGCTTCTAAATTTACATCTCCACTTAAAGCAATAGTGTGTTTTCCATCTTGCCCTCTACCGTTGTTTGGACTAAAGTACATTGCTTCTATTTTCATATAAATAGAATCATCAGAATCATCGTTGGCATATTGGTCAAGTTCTTCTGCTATTTCTCCTTTATCTAAATCATATAAGTCCGAATAGTTTATTTTATCTTTGCCTATCTCTTCTTCTAAATTTGGATAATCTTCTTTTATTCGTTCAATAGCATATTGTTGTTGATTTCCAACTTGTCTTTCCATTTCATCATCCAATACTTTAGTTGGTAATGATGTTCCACTTCCGTTTAACATATTAACATACTCAAACCAATGCACTTCGTAACCTCCATCAGTAAAAGCAATGAACCCATCTCGGCTTTTATGTTCTATTTCTTCTCCTTCTGCTTGATAAGATTGGTCGTAAGTGTCAGATAAATCCTCTACCGAATCCTCTAATTTTTCTTTAAGGATTGGTAATATTTCATCTTCGTAGGAAATTGTAATCTCTCCACCACTTGCCATAGAACCTCCTTGCTCGTATGTAGCCAATTCATCGCAAAGTACACTATAAGAAGCATCCCATTTACCACTTCGTTCTACTCTCGGAACAAACTCTTCACGTTCTTCTTCTTCTTGAACCTCAACTCGCTTTCTATCTTCTTCATCGGCTTCCATTTCTCCCATCCAAAAGTCAGTAATTACTGCTTTCATTCCTTCTTCAAAGAAACTACCACCTTCATACGTTTTTTGAGCAATTCCTTTTGCATCTCCGTATGAAACATCGCTTGATACATCGAATTGAAGAGATGGAAAAGGATTGTCTATGTTATTTCCATCTGCATCCATTAAATCAAATGTAGCACTATATGTTATGTTTTTTCCTACGCTTCCACCATTGTCAAAATGGTCTTGCATAACCTCTTCTACTTCCATAGATTTAGTCATTCCACCTT
>TARA_Y100000385_G_scaffold291869_1_pt1 | contig 15000 bp, 15 predicted proteins | sample TARA_Y100000385 | Tara Oceans TARA_Y100000385 (sample SAMEA2620980) | marine metagenome | biome: marine biome (ENVO:00000447); feature: surface water layer (ENVO:00002042); material: "saline water (ENVO:00002010), including plankton (ENVO:xxxxxxxx)" | depth 5 m
ATAGGGCCACGTTTAAATGAGAGTATGGTCTTTACTGTCGCTCCACGCACAACGCTGTTGATGGTGATGTGGCGCGTTGGAAAATTATTTCCTCGTTCAGATCGTTCGCCCACAATGATACCACATACATCTGCACGGATTGCTTCACAAACCAAAGGTCGCATTCGTGAATTGAACCGGATCACATCTGGCTTTTACATTAGCCAAGCCTTGGAGTTCCGTGCATGATCCCAAGTACTGTCATAAAAAATTTGACAATGCGGGCACTACCGTTTTCGAATGCGGTCAGTAAAGACCTGCCTTTGGGCCAATTACTGCGCCTATCGTTATTTCAGATTTCCGTCGGCATGGCAGCAGTGATGCTGCTCGGAACGTTGAACCGAGTTATGATCGTAGAACTAGGCGTCGCAGCGACCATCGTCGCTATCATGATTGCCATTCCTGTACTTGTTGCTCCGTTCCGTGTGCTGCTAGGCTTTCGGTCAGACAATTACCGCTCCGCCATCGGGTGGAAACGTATTCCGTACCTGTGGTTCGGTTCTCTATGGCAGTTTGGTGGCCTTGCGATCATGCCAATGGGGTTGCTGGTTCTGTCTGGCGACCAAGCAGTTGGTCCTGGGTGGGCAGGCGAGGTTGGTGCAGCCCTCGCGTTCTTATTGACGGGTCTCGGTATGCATATGACGCAAACTGCGGGCCTTGCTCTTGCAGCAGATCGCGCAACGGAGGAAACGCGACCACAGGTGGTGGCATTGCTTTATGTAATGTTTCTGATTGGTATGGCTGTTTCGGCGCTGATAGTGGGCGCATTACTCCAAAACTTTAGCGCGCTTCGCTTGGTGCAAGTAGTCCAAGGCACAGCCGTTTTAACAATCGTCCTCAACGTGATTGCCCTCTGGAAACAGGAGCGCATAAACCCAATGACAAAAGCGGAACGCACAGCCCCACGCCCCATTTTCCGTAACGCTTGGAACGATTTGGTATCTGGTGGTGACGCGGGCCGTTTGTTGGTTGTGGTCTTCCTCGGTACGATTGCATTTAATATGCAAGACGTTCTGCTGGAGCCTTATGGTGGTGAAATTCTTGGCCTGTCCGTTTCATCCACCACACTACTAACAGCGGTTTGGGCAAGTGGTGCACTGGTTGGGTTTGGTATGGCTGCGAAGTGGCTGAGAGACGCGGTTGATTCGTACCGCACGGCGGCGCGTGGCATTCTAATTGGGCTCGTGGCATTCTGCGCCGTGATTTTTGCAGCGCCTTTAAATAGCACAATGATCTTTTTCCTAGGCGCATTTGGTATCGGTACTGGCAGTGGCTTATTTGCCATAGCCACACTAACAGCGGCCATGACACTGGAAAACACAGGCTCAGCCGGCAAAGGTCTTGCCCTTGGCGCTTGGGGTGCGGCACAGGCTACCGCCGCAGGCGTTTCAATCTTTGCAGGCGGCGCCATTCGCGATACGGTCAGCCTTGCGGCCACCAGCGGTGTGCTTGGCCCAGGTCTAAACAATGCGTCGACAGGCTATTCTGTCGTCTACCACATCGAACTAGGATTCCTATTCGTCACACTCATTGCATTGGGCCCGCTAGTAAAAGCGCGCTCCATTCAAGACCCGAAAGGCGGCCAGCTTGTTCTGACCGAATTTCCAACATGATATACAAAATATTGCATACCAACGGAGGACACCAATATGGTTGGCACTGAATTTTTTGGAAACTTTGATCTGGCGAGCGCTGCTATTTGGCTGTTCTGGCTGTTTTTTGCGCTGCTGGTTTTCTATTTGCAAACCGAAAACATGCGCGAAGGCTATCCGTTGGAAGATGACGACGGCAACCTCGCACCAAACCAGGGCCCGTTCCCTCTACCAAAAGACAAAACGTTCATCTTACGGGACGGTCGTGGCGAATTGACCGTGCCATCAGGCGCACGCGGTGACCGTGATAATCTTAAACTGGAACGCACAAGCGTTGCCGCTGGTTCTCCCTATGTACCAACAGGCAATCCTATGAAGGATGGGGTTGGTCCTGCAGCTTGGGCCCCACGTCAAAACCACGCAGAATTGGATGCGCATGGTCACGTAAAAATTCAACCAATGTCTGAATTGGCAGATTTTTCCGTGACAGCTGGTCGGGATCCACACGGCAAACCCGTTGTTGCGGGCGATGGCGAAGTGATTGGTCGCGTGATAGACATGTGGATTGACGTACCAGAGCAGGAAGTTCGTTACTTGACTATTGATCTGAACCCGGAAGGCGATGGTAAAACTTGCCTACTGCCCCTTAACTTTTGTCGCATAAGCAAAGACCGAGTTACAGTTCGCGCACTATACGGTGAGAATTTTAAAGGTGTTCCAAAGACTAAGAAAAAGTCAGAAATTACACTCCTCGAAGAGGAAAAGATTATGGCTTATTACGGCGGTGGAACGCTTTATGCAGATCCAAAAAGGGCAGAGCCTTGCCTGTAAACTAACCAAAAAATGTCAGGCCTTCAGCCAAAGGCCTGACATCTACCAAGGGACAAAGAACATGCATCATGATGACTTTAAATTCGAACCTGTACGCGGCTTACCAGAGGCATTGCCCGAAGGTGAACACATCCTTTGGCAGGGCAGTCCTAATCCGCTGCAACTCGCTAAGGATGCGCTAGCTCTGAAATGGGTGATTGGATACTTCACGCTCTTGGCTTCTTGGCGCGTCATGGTGTCCTCCATCGACGTACCTTTTGGAACAGCCTTAGGGCATGGAGTGCCATTCTTGATAGGTGGTGTCTTTGCCTGTTTAATTCTTATCGGCATAGCTACTGTGCAGGCGCGATCCACCGTTTACACATTGACCAACAAACGCGTTGCAATGCGCATCGGCGCGGCGCTGACAATGACGCTGAACCTACCATATGTTTGCATCGGGAATGCCAACGCTTCCGTACACAAATCTGGAATCGGCACTATCGCTTTTGAAATGACAGGGCAGACACGCCTGTCCTACTTGATGACATGGCCTCATGTGCGCCCCTGGTACATGGCCAAAACGCAACCCGCATTCCGCGCCATTCCAAACGCCGCACATGTTGCGAAAATGTTTGCAGAAGCTGCAGAAACCCGTGTCTCTCAGCCACAAGTCACCCGGGTTGCACGGCTTGAAGCCGTTCCTGCGGAGTAAATGGCCATGAACTCTCAAACAGCCTCACTCGCCAATCAAATGAAGCATCGAGATCGTGACATGGTGCCGCGTTTCCTGGTGATTGCTATGTTTTCCCTTATGCTAATTTCACTATCACTTGTAAGCTATGCTCAATGGACAGATCACCCAAATACGGGAGTTTTGAAATTTAGCCCGATTGAAAAAGAAATTACAGTTTCGTTGGTTGGGGATCGCAGCAAAGGTATTGCAATTCATGACATGGGGGGCAATCAGCTGGCCCATTCTAACCTGAAAAAAAGTGGTTTTATCGATGTTATTTGGGTGTCAGTAATGCGCCATCGGACAGTCCAGAACAAAGATATATCTGCTCCCATCCGAATTATACGCCGCCAAAACGGCCACACCGCCATATTCGATGATACAACAGGCTGGTCGATCGAACTGATTGGCTATGGTCAAGATAACGTCGATGCTTTCGCCAAGCTGATCGACTGAACTGAATTCATAAGGGACTATAACTATGGGATTATTCACAAGAACAAAAGAAACTGCCCCCTGCGAGGTCACTATCTCACACCGTTTCGAAGAATTGTCTGCGCATGTAAAATTTTTGAATGGTGCGGTCGTAAACCCTGGTGACAGTGTTCAAGTACACGGATCTGAAGTCATGGCTGCCTACGGCGAGGTTGTGTGTGAGAAGCGAGAAGCTACGATTACCCGCGCTTCATGGTTGGAGGCACAATGGACCCGCTGGACAGGTGACTTCGAATTTATGGAACTATGTGAATTTTCATTCTCTGATGAGGTTCTATCATGAACGCGCCAAAACATTCCGCATACGCTGATACGGCCGAAGAAGCGATTGCAGCACAAGATGCTTTAGATGGACAAACAATGACATCTGAAATGGCGACCGAAGTTGCTATGCAGAATACCTTGCTGACTCCACGATTTTACACAACAGATTTTGCCGAAATGGATTCCATTGATGTCAGCCCGGTTCGCAAAGATTGGGATAATCTTATTGCTGGAATGAAGGCAGACCCAAATAAAGGTCATTTCAAAAAAACTGACGAGTGGGAGGCAAATTGGGAAGGTATGGACCCAGCACTTAAGGCTGAGTTCATTGATTTCTTGATCTCAAGCTGCACTGCTGAATTTTCAGGCTGCGTTTTGTATAAAGAAATGAAACGTCGTGGCTCAAACACCGACATCACCACCCTGTTCCAATTAATGGCGCGAGACGAAGCACGCCACGCAGGCTTTATCAACGATGCCTTGCGAGAAGCAGGCATTCGGGTAAACCTTGGGTTCCTTACCCAACAAAAGAAATACACATATTTCCGCCCAAAATTCATCTATTATGCAACCTACCTATCTGAAAAGATTGGTTATGCCCGTTACATAACCATCTTCCGTCACTTGGAAGCACACCCTGACAAACGCTTTCATCCGATTTTCCAGTGGTTCCGCGAATGGTGCAATGACGAGTTTTCCCATGGTGAAGCATTCGCACTTCTGATGAAAACTGACTCCAAACTGACCGAAAGCTTTATCAACAAGTTGTGGATTAAGTTCTTTTTGACGGCAGTTTATTCCACCATGTGGGTGCGTGATCATCAAAGACCTCTGTTTCACAAAGCTCTTGGCGTGGACGTGACGTGGTACGGCCAAGAAGTGTTCCAAAAAACATCTGAAATTTCTAAACAAGTGTTTCCGTTCACGCTTGATATCAATCATAGACGCTGGCGACCGAATCTCGATCGGATGGAAAAAGCATCAGTTCAAATCGCTAAGGCAAAGGAACGCAGTGGTATTATTGGTTTGGTGTCTCGTCTGACAGGCATGGCTAAAGCAGGTATCGCATTCGCGTCTATTCTGACCATCCCTTCGATTCCAAACGATGTACCAGATAGCCCTGTTATGGTGCCTTCATACTGATGCTGCTGTCCCCCTGGATAGCTGCCCTTGTGGCAATATTCACCTGGTGGTTTTTCACTGGGGTAATCCTGTTTATTGTCCGCAAATCTGATGGAAGTAAAGAAGTGGCGCACAGTCGGTCCGTGTTTTTATCGATACCGTTTGCAGCTCTTGGGGTTGCAGGACTTTTCATATCAGCAGCGGAACTCACTACGATAAACGTATATCTCGCTTTCATCTCAGCACTGCTGGTTTGGGGTTGGATAGAATTGGCATTTTTGGCAGGGATCATAACTGGTCCCGAACGTACCGCTTGCCCTGACGATATTAAGGGGTGGGATCGGTTCTACCGCGCTTATTCCACGTTGATGTATCATGAATTGCTGCTGGTTAGCAGTTTGTTAGTTATAGTTGTTATTTGCGCGAATGCGGCCAATACGATTGGAATGTGGACCTATCTTATAATGTATGTTGCGCGTATTTCGGCCAAGCTGAATCTATTCTTTGGGGTCCCACATATCAATACAGAATTCGTTCCAAAGCCACTTGAACACCTTAAAAGCTATTTCACTCAAGGCCGCATAACAATTGCCTTTCCCATTGGTGTAACGTTCCTCAGCCTTGCCTTTGCTTGCTTTATAGAACGTTGGATAGCATCTGAAACTTCGGCGCAGGCAATTGGCTTTGCGCTTTTAACATCAATGGCGGCACTTGCTGCGATTGAACATTGGCTGATGGTAGTTCCACTACCTGATGCGAAGCTATGGCGCTGGATGCTGCCCAAGCCAACCCCAGTTAAGACAGGAGATTCTCATGAACTTTAATGCAATGTTCCAATCCCAGCTCGACGCTTTGAAAGAAGAAGGCAACTATCGATACTTTGCTGAACTGGAACGTAAATGTGGAAAATTCCCACATGCAGCAAACCATGTAGATGGTGAAAAGCGGGATGTAACGGTTTGGTGTTCAAACGATTATCTGGGTATGGGTCAAAATCCACTAGTCATCGGCGCGATGTGCGAAGCTGTACAACGCACCGGCACAGGTGCCGGTGGAACACGTAATATTTCTGGCACAAACCACGACCACCTATTACTGGAGGCTGAACTGGCAGATCTACACCAAAAAGAAGCAGCCCTCCTTTTCACATCTGGCTACGTGTCAAACTGGGCGGCTCTATCCACACTCGGTTCGCGTTTAGAAAACTGTGTCATCTTATCAGACAGTGGCAACCATGCATCCATGATAGAAGGCATCCGTCATTCTCGCGCCCAAAAGGTAATTTGGGAGCACAACAACGTGTCCGATCTTGAGGCAAAGCTTGCAGCCCTGCCAGCAAACATACCAAAAATTGTAGCATTTGAATCCGTCTATTCAATGGATGGCGACATTGCTCCGATCCGGGAAATCGTTGAAGTCTCCGAAAAATACAGCGCAATGACCTATCTAGATGAGGTCCACGCAGTTGGCCTTTATGGTCCACGAGGCGGTGGCGTTGCCGAGCAAGAAGGTTTGATGGATCGCATTACGCTCATTGAAGGTACACTTGGTAAAGCCTATGGCGTTGTTGGTGGCTATATCACGGGCTCTACCGCGCTGTGTGATTTTATCCGCAGCTTTGCGTCTGGCTTTATTTTTACTACAGCCCTGCCGCCGGCAGTAGCAGCTGCTGCGCGAACATCTATTGCTCATCTGAAGGTTTCAGATGACGAACGTATAAAACATCGTGCTCAAGTGGCCAAACTCCGCGCGGGCCTTGATGCTGCTGGCATCCCACACATGCAAAACGACAGCCACATTGTGCCTGTAATGATTAAAGATCCGTTAAAAACAAAAATGCTAGCTGATTACTTGATGGATGAATGGGGTGTATATGTGCAACCAATCAACTATCCAACGGTTCCAAAAGGAACCGAGCGCCTGCGGTTTACCCCGTCACCACTGCATAATGATGCAGATATTGCACATCTAGTTGGTGCTTTAGAGCATCTGTGGAAACAGTGTGCTATTGCCAGTGCAGTCGCTTAATTCTTCAGACTGGCGATCAACTGCGCCAGTCGAAAAAGCCTTGGCCAGCTTCTGCCAACAGCTTCTTTGCCATAGCAATACCCGCGTCCACACCATCATCGACAGGCACTATCACATCATCACTTATCGATTCGGATCCATCAGGACGCAACACTTCACCACGTAAACGCAAATTTAGTCCTTGGAGCTCCGCCAAACCAGCAATTGGCGTTTCGCAAGATCCATCAAGCGCGCTTAAAAACGCACGTTCCGCCTTCAACCGCTGTCCTGTGGGGCCATCGTGAATTGCAGCTAACATATCCGCCACTACAATATCGTCAACACGGCGCTCAATCCCAATCGCTCCCTGTGCAACCGCGGGCAGCATATCATCCACCCCGATCGCATACATTGGCACTTTGGGAATTTTCATACGGTTCAGACCAGCCATAGCGAGGAATGTTGCTTCAGCAACACCATCATCCAACTTTTTTAAACGTGTCTGCATATTACCACGAAATTCCACTACTTGCAGATCAGGTCTTTTGTACAAAAGTTGTGCACGGCGGCGCAAGCTGGACGTACCAACAACTGTGCCCTCGACCAAATCAGTCAATCCAGCAGCACGGGGCGAAATAAATGCATCACGCACATCTTCCCGCGGCAAGTAAGTTTCAAGCGTTAATCCTACCGGCTGATCTACGGGCATGTCCTTCATGGAATGCACCGCAATATCAATATCCCCGCGCAGCAGTGCTTCTTCAATTTCCCGTGTGAACAGACCCTTACCACCAATATCTTTCAGCGGACGATCTAATACCCGGTCTCCAGTAGTTTTAATGATCACAATTTCGAATGCTTCGAATTGCAAATCAAACGCTTTAGACAGACGTTCGCGGGTTTCGTAGGCCTGTGCGAGTGCCAAGGGCGATCCGCGTGTGCCAATCTTCAAAGCTTTAGTCGGGGTGGGTAATTTATTTATCATAAAACACTACTAGACATGTAAACTCAGCCTGACAACTCTTGTATATAGATGCCGCTCCAGTGCATGATGTTAACAACGAAATTTAGGAGCTTTCGCACCGCTATGACGATCCAAAAAACCATCCTACGCGCGCTCGCAGGCGAAGCTCTTGAAACACCCCCAATCTGGATGATGCGCCAGGCAGGTCGTTATCTTCCAGAATACCGCGCAACACGCGCTCAGGCTGGTGATTTCCTATCATTATGCTACAATTCTGAATTGGCAGCAGAGGTAACATTGCAGCCAATTCGCAAATATGGTTTCGACGCATCTATCCTATTTGCAGATATCCTTTTGGTTCCGCAAGCACTCGGCGCCGATCTGTGGTTTGTTACGGGTGAGGGCCCACGCTTGTCTACAATTACAACCCAAGCCGAGCTTGATAAATTAAAACCTGCAACAGACATCCACGACCACCTCAGTCCAGTTTACGAAACTGTTAAAATTCTGAGTAAGGAGCTTCCATCCGAAACCACTTTAATCGGTTTTGCAGGTGCACCTTGGACTGTTGCAACTTACATGATAGCGGGCAAAGGTACGCCTGATCAGGGTCCAGCACACACACTTAAGAGTGAAAATCGTGTGGTCTTTGATGGCCTAATGCAGCATATCACCAAAGCCACAATTTCTTATCTGCAAATGCAAATTGATGCGGGTGCCGAAGTAGTAAAACTGTTCGACAGCTGGGCAGGATCGCTCAAGGATCAAGATTTCATTGATTATTCAATTAGACCGATGGCTCAAATCACTGCCGCACTAAAAATATCCCACCCCAAGACACCAGTTATCGCATTTCCGCGTGGTGCTGGGCACGGATATAAGGGCGCACACGCGGCAATTGGCTCTGCTTGCGTTGCAGTTGACGATACTGTTGATGCTTCTTGGGTTGCGGAAAATGTACAAATTGATGGCTGCGTTCAGGGCAACCTAAAATCATCCCATATGGTCACAGGTGGCGAAGAATTAGTCTCTGAGACACGCCGCATTGTGGACGCGCTGAGAGGTGGACCACACATCTTTAACCTTGGGCACGGCATAACACCCGATGCAGACCCTGAAAACGTACAGCTGATGATTGATACCGTACGGGGCAGCTAACTCCCACTCTTTCTTCCAACAACACTGACAATTTTTAGAAAACACTTAGTACCACTTTGCAACAGGCGGCAGGCTCATCAACACAGCATTTGCGTCATGGCCTGTCTCCAATCCAAACTTGGTTCCACGATCATAAACCAAATTGTATTCTGCATACAAACCTCGATGTTGTAGTTGAACTTCTTTGTCAGCATCACTCCACTTCTGAACGTGGCGTTTGTCCACTAGAGGTGCATAGGCAGGCAAAAAAGCAGAACCAACGGCCTTAGTCAGTTGGAAGTCCACGTTCCAATCACCAGTGTTGCGATCGTCGTAGAAAATTCCACCAACACCACGCGCACGATTGCGGTGTGGGATATAAAAATACTCATCTGCCCATTTTTTTAACTCATCATAAAGCGTGTCACCATGCGGATCACACGCGCCCTTCATTGCAGCGTGAAAATGTGCCGTATCTTCGTTGTATTCGATGCAAGGGTTCAGGTCCGCGCCACCGCCAAACCACCACGCATGTGGGGTCCAAAACATCCGCGTATTCATGTGAACCGCAGGTGCATGCGGGTTTTGCATATGCGCCACAAGTGAAATGCCTGACGCCCAGAACCGCGGATCATCCTTCATCCCAGGAATACCCTTTCGCGCTGCCATAGCGTTCTGTGCACGTGTACCTAACGTTCCATAAACTGATGAGATATTTACACCAACCTTTTCAAAGACACGCCCACCGCGCATTACACTCATTTCACCTCCACCGGCGTCAGATCCATCATCCGACATGCGTTTAGTCTTAGTCACCTCAAACACGCCAGCTGGTGCGTCCGCATTGTGGCGCAACTCAATGGCATGGAACTCAGCCACAATGGAGTCACGCAAGCATCGAAACCAATCAGAGGCCTGGGTTTTTTCAGTTTCAAAAGTATTTGGCATTAACTTCATCGTCTTTCATTAACAATCTTCTTGTTGTGTCTTGGCTGGCTTATCAGGTCCAGAGAGAATTGAATTTGACCCATGTCAAATTGCATGTCCCATTTCATTAGTTTCTTGTCTAAGCTCCAGAAACGATTGAATTAAATTTGCAATCATTGGCGCGTCTTCCTCGTGAAGCAAATGCCCAAATCCAAAAATTTCGTGATAATTTCCATTTGGCATTTTTTCGGCACAGGTTTTTGATGTTTTATGTGGCACCGCTTTGTCACCTGTCGCAGCAATCAAAATGGTGTTGGCCGTATTTTCTGGCAACCGCTCCAACAGTCCATCCAGCGTCCACTGTGCCATCATTTGTAAAGTTCCGTTTACATGATTACGCGACCCAACAAGAGCACGGTACCAACGCAAATCTTTAGTTGGCAAATGACTACCCGTGCCCTCGATCAGACGCTCCACTGATTTTGGCCGCGTCGCAGAAGCTTTAAAAATATCAGCAACAAACGGCACCATTGCCAATGTTTTAGCAATGATCGGAAACACCACACCCGCTAGTCCATCAAAATTTCCAAGGGCGGCGTTAATGCCAACAATACGAGGTGCGTTTGGCTGCATCATCTCAGCCATACGCAGACTGATGGCTGCCCCTGCTGAGTGGCCAATAATCATGTCAGGTGTCCAACTTTGATCGTGACAAAGAGCCAAGACGTCCTCTGCCATTTCGTCCAAACCACACCGACGGTGTAAACCCATTTTTGTGAAGCCCTGCCCCGGCAAATCAATGCAAATCACACGGTTCGATTGAATTAACAGTGGGAACAAATGCCGCCAACTTTGTGCGCCACCACCTGCTCCATGTAACAACAACAACAGAGGCCCTCGACCCGCCTCTTGCACATGCCAACGATGGGGTTTGCAAGCCACAAACCGCGAATGTTCAGCCATTGGCCAATCCAATTTATGCGTGGCCCATTCCAAACGTCAAAGTTCCAATGCAGTCGAAACTGTTTTCGAAACATTTTGCGCATTTGCCCGTGGCAAAGCTACGTAGTGCCCATTTAAAATCTGCGCCACCGCCTTCAAACTTGGTTCGGGCCGACGCCCTGTATCCAGTATTAACGTATCCACACCTCGCGCAGCAAAGCCTTTGGCAACACGCTTAGCATCCAACTCGGCTTTAGTACGATCAGCAGTTCCATCAAGCGCGATATTCCCACGCCCATCTGTTAGTAAAATTACGCTCGGCAACAAACCCTTTTTTCCCGACATGAGCGCCATATCAAATGCTGTTTGCAATCCTGCAGCTAGTGGTGTCCCACCCCCACCGGCCAGCGCATTAAGCCGTCGTTTCGTCAGCACAAGCGACCGTGTAGGTGGTAGCAAAATCTCCGCTTCTGTCCCGCGAAATGAAATAAGGGCAACATGATCACGCCGGGCATAAGCTTGACCCAACAACAACTCAATCGCACCTTTCGCTTCGCCCAGTCGCGCCGCAGCAGCAGAGCCAGACGCATCCACGGCAAAAATCAAAACTCGGTCAGATTGTATTTCATACCGCTTGTGGCGCAAGTCAGACATGCGAACCTGCGCGCCCATATGGTTTAAAATTGTACGTTTTCGAATCGTTTGCCACGGCAAGGCTGCCCGCAGAGTAGCCACCAAATCAACACGCGCATCCGATTTCTGCACTGTATCTCGTGCAGGCAAAGGTCGCCCACGACGGTTTCCAATTTGGCGTTGTCCTGATCCAAAGCCCACCACTTTAGCGGTACCACTTTGGGAGAGTTTCATCAAGATATCCGACGGCAACGCAGCCTTCACAGCCTCTAACAATATATCCTGCGGAATCATATCCAAAGTGGTTTGTTGTGTCTCTTCATTCTCATTTTCTAGTGGCTCTGGTCGGTTTGTCTCTTCAGCTTCATTGTTAGGTATTTGCTTGGCACGATGGACATAAACCAACTCCACCGCAATTCTCACATCATGCTCTTCTACAAACGTGCGCCCGTTCAGCGCTGCGTTGGTCTTGGCAGCTTTTAACGCAAAAGTCGCTGCACGGGGGCTCAAAATACCCAACTTTATCGCAAGAACAACAAGCGTTTCCGGTAAGTCATCCGGAATATTAACACTAGAAACAGGAACAGTTTGGAGTGTGATATCCTCAGCTTCAATGTCATGCAGTCCAATATCATCCAAACTGACTTGAAACGCTAACCGATCAGCTAGCCTAAAAGGCAGCGCTTCGTCTTCATCCACACCTTCGTCAAGCGCTACTAGCACGTGTCCACAATCTGAATCTAGCACTTGTGCAAGTCGCGTAGACATATATGGGGTTGTTCGCTCTGCCATCGGCAACATCAAAACAGCTGGATAGCAATCAAAGACACTACGCTGCATCACCAATGAGCCACTGTTCAACGTGGCTGTTAAATCAATGTTTTCATCTAAATCATTCGACGTCATGGCTGGATGCAGCCGCAGCGACGCACGCTCTACCTTACCAACTTGCCTTATAAAAGCATCCCTCGCAGGCCCAACTCGCGCTCGCACACAAATGCCACCCAAACCAATTGGGTCCATGGTCAAAAGGCGCAAAGCCGTTATGGCACGCTGCCATGAAGTCATCTACACGCCCAGCACATCTTCAACAACACGCACAACGCGTGCATCGCTGCCTGATTCGTCCAGTGGGTCGCGACGTAATCGGTGGCGCAGGGCTAGCGTCGCAACATCTCGCACATGCGACCGCGTCAACGCGGTGTCGTCACGAAACGCTGCATAAGCCCGCGCAGCCTTTAACAAAGTCAATTCACCACGCAGCCCGTCCGAGCCTAGCTTAACGCACAATTCAGCAATATCGCGCAGCGTGGCGTCAGAAGTTTTCAACTTTTTCATAGTTTTTCGGGCGGTCAAAATCTTATCTTGCAAGGCCGCATCCTCAGCCTGCCAGCGCAACATAAAAGCAGCATTGTCGTTATCAAATGCTTCACGACGTTTGATCACTTCTACCCGTTCGTCGATGTCAGTTGATGATACCACATCCACCGATAAACCGAATCGATCCAATAACTGGGGTCGCAACTCACCCTCCTCTGGGTTGCCAGAGCCAACTAGCACAAACCTTGCAGCATGACGGATAGACAAACCTTCGCGCTCAACTACATTCACCCCCGATTGTGCCACATCAAGCAACAGATCAACTATGTGATCTTCCAGCAAGTTCACTTCGTCAATGTATAAATACCCACGGTTTGTTTGCGCCAATAGACCTGGCTGAAACGCCTTTTCTCCCGCTGTAAGTGCTTTTTCAATATCGAGTGCACCCGTCACCCGATCCTCTGAAGCACCAAGGGGCAGGTCGATTACTGGGGTAGGAATGGTATGCCGCGTTTTGTTTCTAATACCAGCCCAGTCCGGGCAGTCTTCCAACTTTTCACTATTAACGGGACAACCCTTGATCACCTTGATTGGAGGAAGCAATGCCGCGAGAGCCCGCACAGCTGTAGATTTACCTGTGCCGCGGTCTCCAAAAACCAAAACACCACCGATGGTCGGATCAATGGCTGTTAGGATCATAGCCCGTTTCATATCTGATTGGCCGACGATCGCCGAAAATGGGAAGGGATGTTTCATACGCTTTCCAGTGCTTTTTCTGTATGGGCCGCTAAAGGCGATTTTCCGTTCCAAGTGCCCGCATCAGACAAAATGGAAAATCGAGCATAGAGCTCTTCCGCAAACCAATCTTCGCGGCGTACCGCTTTGATAGCCTCAGCGTGGGGACCGGTGCGAGCAAATTTAGACATATGGGCAGCATCAGGCCAGATCGAAAAGGTCACTTGATGCAGCCAAGGCACCTCGCCTATTCCTATTTTGAACAAAACATTGGGATCATTACCGATTACCTTCGAAATATTCGGAACCCTTTTCCAAAATCGCATCAGAATACTAGGGCGAATCGTGGCCCTTGTCAGGGCAGCCAATGGGCCAATACCTTGCAAATCGGCTTCCACGAACGGTGTAGTTCCAGCCCATTCACCGCGCACCGATGAGGTAGTCATAAAAACAGTCCAGTTTTCGGATGCCTTTTTGCGATAAGATTTGAAAATATTGCTTTCACTCATACGCCTACGAGCAACCTCTTCGCTCGGCCAAGTTGTCAGAATTGCGTAAACAGCAGTATTTGGGACTGGAGTAAACCCTTCGCCAATGCCTGATCCACACAGCTTCCAGAAACCTATATCAGGGACACTACCTATTTGCTTGCGAGCCAGTCCCATCATTGCAAAAGCCCACAACCGCACCTGCAGCGCATTGAACTTGTAAAAGCTAAGACAGACAACCTGTGACACGATAGGTGGATTCCCAAACTGTAAACAAACCGTTACATATTATTAAAGATAAGTGAAGTTAATTGACACTATGATTGTAAATCAAACTAGACAATCGTAAGGTCGCTTTATGAACACTGACTCTAACTCTGAATCACAAAATACGCGTGCCATTGTAATAGGTGCGGGACTTGGTGGGTTGTCCGCTGCAATGCGTCTTGGGGCAAAGGGATATGCCGTGACTGTTTTGGATCGTTTGGACCGTGTTGGTGGGCGTGGATCATCTATCACACAAAACGGCCACCGCTTTGATTTAGGACCAACTATTGTGACCGCCCCACAAGTATTTGAAGACCTATGGGCCGCTTGTGGGCGCAATTTTTATCAAGATGTTGATTTACGCCAGATGGACCCGTTTTACGAGGTCCGGTGGCCTGATGGCACAAAATTTAAAGCCTGTGGTGACACAGACCGCATGAGAGCGGAGGTTGAAAAGATCAGCCCATCTGATGTGTCCGGCTATGAGAATTTCCTCAAAGACAGCGAGAAACGCTTTCAGGT
>TARA_Y100000385_G_scaffold285112_1_pt1 | contig 14980 bp, 14 predicted proteins | sample TARA_Y100000385 | Tara Oceans TARA_Y100000385 (sample SAMEA2620980) | marine metagenome | biome: marine biome (ENVO:00000447); feature: surface water layer (ENVO:00002042); material: "saline water (ENVO:00002010), including plankton (ENVO:xxxxxxxx)" | depth 5 m
ATGGGAACAACAAAGATATATAAACTTTTTAATTTTTATGTAGTCTGTCTATATTTTTTAAAAAATATTTAAATCGTGTGATTTAGAGTTTCTTATGTGTACTAATACTCTAGCTTCAGAGCAAATTTCTTGGTTTTTATTGATGGCTTTTACAGTATGCCAGACTTCGTATTTGCCCTCTTTTTTCAGTTCTTGGATAGCTAAGTCGATATCAGAGTCGCTTAAGTTGAATGCTATTCTTAAATTTGTGGTTGCTGCTATTTTATAATTGATGTCTACTTTTTTTATCCATACTTCCATAGGAATACCCTTAGAATTAAAAATTTGCCAATACATTACAGCGTAATAAGGATCTATAGCACTAAAGATGGTTCCTCCGAAAATGGCTTTTTGAATATTTTTATTTAGCCATGAATATTTAATCTCTACTATTAGATTTTTAAACTCAGAATCGTTTTCAATAATTTTTATTCGGTTAACTAATAAAGGAGGGAAAAGGTTCATTATTCTCCTTAATGCTTTTGAACTGTATCTTTGGTCAGCTATTTTTACTTTCGACATAGGATTGCAAAAATAGAAGTTCTTCACTTTCTTTTGGTAAATTTGTACTATAAACTTTCTAAAAATGGATAGACCTTTAATATTAGTGTCAAACGATGACGGAATTAATGCTCCTGGAATTAGAGCTTTAATTGATGTGGTAAGAGAAATTGGTGATGTTGTCGTTGTTGCTCCTGATGGTCCTCAATCTGGAATGGGGCATGCTATAACTCTTAATTCTACTCTCAGATGTGATCAGATACATATTGATGATGGTCCTCAAATAGAATACGAATGTTCTGGAACTCCTGTTGATTGTGTTAAATTGGCTGTCAGTACAATTTTAGAAAGAAAGCCCGATTTATGTGTTTCAGGAATTAACCACGGATCTAATTCTTCTATTAATGTTATTTATTCCGGGACTATGTCTGCTGCTGTTGAAGGCGCTTTAGAAGGTGTTCCTTCCATAGGGTTTTCTTTATTAGACTATTCGCACGATGCCGATTTTAGCGCATCTAAACAAGTGGTGAAAACAATTGTAGAGAAAGTTTTGAAAGAGGGTTTGCCTAAGGGTAGATGTTTGAATGTAAATATTCCTAAGTTAGATTATTCTGATATCAAGGGTTTTAAAATTTGTCGACAAGCTGATGCCAATTGGGTTGAAGATTTTGACGAAAGAAAAGACCCTACAGGAAGAACGTATTACTGGCTAACGGGCAGTTTCCAAAACTTTGATAAGGGTAACGATACGGATGAATGGGCTTTAGCTAACGGTTATGTGTCTATTGTTCCCGTTCAATACGATATTACTGCTTATGATTGTATTTCTGATTTAAAATTGTGGAACTTATGATTAGAGACTCCTTATTTTTGAAAGGGGCTGTTTTAGGTTTGATACTCCCCACACTCGCTTTTCTGATTTATTCTAATATTGTTATGGAAGGGGATATGTTAGCTTTATATTTCCAGCTTAAAGCTATGGATGTTCATACACACGTTTTAAGTTTGTGTACTTTTCTTAACCTCATACCGTTTCTAATTTTTATAAGGTCTAACAGAGAAAAACCAGCTCAAGGGATTCTCATGGTTACCATACTATTAGCCTTATTTGTAATGGTAAACAAATTTCTATTTTGAAAAAATACTACTTCATAGTAGGAGAGGCCTCCGGTGATTTGCATGCGGCCAACCTCATAAAAGAGCTGTCAAAAATAGATGACAAAGCTTCTTTTCTTGGTTTTGGTGGAGAACGTATGCAAAATGAAGGACTAAATTTGACCAAACATTATAGCGAGATGGCTTTCATGGGATTCTGGGAGGTCTTAAAGAATTTATCTGCTATAAGAAAGAATTTTAAACAAGCTAAAAAGGAAATTCTTGAGTTTGAAACCGACGTTCTTGTTTTAGTGGACTATCCAGGATTTAATATGCGAATGGCATCATTTGCAAAAAAGCATAATATAAAGGTGGTGTATTATATTACACCTCAAGTTTGGGCATGGAAAGAATCTCGAGTTCATAAACTAAAAAGAGATACAGATTTACTATTACCTATTTTGCCCTTTGAACAATCTTTTTTTGCTAAACATGGGGTAGAGTCTATTTATGTTGGTCATCCCTTGCTAGATGCTTTCAAAGACTTAGATAGTAGAAATGTTGAGTCAGAGAAGCCAATCATCGCTATCTTGCCAGGAAGTAGAAAGCAAGAAATTGCAACTTCTTTACCAATAATGATGCAGGTGGCAAAGTCTTTTGAAAATTATCAGTTTGTGATTGCTGGTGCCCCTTCAATCCCTCAGGAATATTATCGTTCAATTACCAAAGAATCTTATATGCCTGTCTTGTCCAATCAAACGCATGCTTTATTAAAAGAATGTAAGGCAGCTATTGTTACTTCAGGAACAGCCACATTAGAGGCGGCTATTCTTAAAGTGCCTCAAGTGGTGTGTTACAAGACTTCGGCAATTTCATATTTTTTAGGAAAGCTGTTAGTTAAAGTAAAGTTTATTGCACTTGTCAATCTTATCTGCGACAAAGAAGTGGTTAAAGAATTGATTCAAGACGAATTTAACACCAGCAATTTAGTCGATGAGTTAAATCGAATCTTGAATAAAAAAAATAAATCTCGCATTCTTGAGGATTATCAAGAATTATTAGCCTTGTTAGGCGATAGTGGTGCATCCAAAAGAGCAGCAAAGGCTATTAGTCTAGTTTAGTTTTATTATTTTGTGGCTGTAAATTAAAGCCATGCATTTTTGGAATTCACTTCCTCTATTTCGTCTGATTATTCCCTTTATTTTAGGAATATTATTTTCCAACTACTTCTATTTTGAACACTTAATTGTCGTTTGTCTTATTCTACTACTTACGTTGTTTATCGTAAAGACTGTAAGGTTAAGCTATACTTACAGGTGGGTGTTTGGAGTGTTGGCTTGGAGTTTCTCATTAGCCGTAGGTGTATGGATAAATCCTAATTCTTTAGACTTGCACGAAGATAATTTTTACATCCATAGTCTTACAGAAGAGAATGCTATTTTGTTAGAGGTTATTGAAGAGCCTATAGAAAAACCCAATTCATTCAAAACTATTGCTAAGGTGTTGTCAGTTAATGAAAAACAAACTTGCGGTACTTTACTATTGTATTTAGATAAAAGATTAGATTCCATTGAGTACGGAAGTAGATTAATGATAATTAAGCGACCGCAAAAGATAGGGTTGCCAAAAAATCCTTTTCAATTTAATTTCAGTGCTTATTTATACCATAAAGGTATTAGTCATCAACTTTACCTTTCTGAAAATGATGTTATACTCTTGGATAATACAGGAGGAAAGAATGTGGTTAAATTCATTATTTCCATTCGTAAAAATCTACTTGCATTATTAAATGCAAGCGATTTGTCAAAGGATGGGAAGGCCGTTTCTTCTGCTTTGTTATTTGGACATAAATGTGATATGAATTCAGAGCTAAAGCAGTCTTTTAGTCGCTCAGGAGTTATACATATTTTAGCTGTTTCGGGTTTGCATGTAGGTATCATTTATTTGCTTATAAATACTCTTTTTGCTTTTATGAATCGGAAATTACTTATGAAATGGATAAAGCTGTTGTTAATTCTTTTAAGTCTATGGTTTTATGCATTTCTAACTAATCTAAGTCCATCAGTAATGCGAGCCGCTACTCTTTTTTCTTTCATTGCAATCGGTTCAGCAATCGATAGAAATACAAATATTTATAACACTCTATCTGCCTCTGCTTTTGTTCTTTTAATTATCAATCCCCATTATATTTATGAAGTTGGTTTTCAATTGTCTTACTTAGCAGTTCTTGGAATTGTAAGCCTTTACCCTAAATTATATGAGTTGATAAGTTGTCGGTTTTATCTTCTCGACAAAATTTGGCAATTACTTTGTGTATCCTTGTCGGCACAATTATTCACATTTCCTTTAATCATTTATTATTTCCATCAATTTTCTAATTACTTTTTACTGTCTAATTTGCTAGTTGTTCCGCTAGTGCCCGTAATTATTTATTGTGGCTTGGGTTTTATAGCATTTAGTACGTTTGAATTCTTTAACGAGCCTTTTTTGTTACTCTTGAATTTTCTTATTGAACTCTTAATAAAGGTCGTATGGTTTATGGAAAGTATACCGTATTCCTTTTCTGATTTCTTGTTTTTTAATGTTTTACAAGTGTTGTTGATATATTTTATAATAGCCTTTGTACTATATGCTTTTTATTATCAGAAAAGGATAGCAATATTTTTTACTCTCATTTTGATTGTACTTTTTCAAATCATTGATTGGCAAGGAGATAGCGCAAAATTCAATAAGAATGAATTGGTATTTTATTCAGTAAACAAGTATACCGCCTTTGGGATTGTTAGTAATGGGGAAGGGGTGTTTTTTATGAGTGAAGAGTTGATAAAGGATTCTGTAAAGCAAGAATATAACTTTTACAATCATTGGATACGTTTAGGGCAATCTAATCCGCAGATAATAAGCCTTGATAGTAATATGGAAAATTCACTAATTTGGAAAAAGGAAAACCACCTTCAATTGGGGCATTCACGACTGTTATGGATTAACGATGATTTCAAAATAAAGACTGCCCAAATTCCTATAGAAATAGATTACTGCTTAATTTCTGATTATTTTCCTATTGAGAAAGTCTTACAAACTTATCGACCTAAACAGATTATCTTAGATGCTGCTTTATCCTATTATGAGGTACAACAACTAGATAAAGAATGTCAGCATTTGAATGTGAAATACTACTCCCTTAAAAAAGATAAAGCGTTGATTGTTAATCTCAAGAATTAAAGCTTTGAAATTATTTAAATAATTGCCAAAACTCTTGATAACTACCTTTTGAGAAAATAGATTTTTTATTAAAAAACACTCAGCTTGAAGAAAGTTTACAGCAAATGGTGTATGTGTTTTTTAGTTTAACAAACTTTTTGAGTTAATTGTATAAATTTAATATTTCAATTTTCTTTCTGTAATAGTCATAATTTCCTCTTCAAGAGCAGTGGCTTTATCCACTAAAACTTGACCTTTAGCAAGAATGTCGTTTACAAAACCTTTGTCTTCACAATCACCACAATTGATTTTTACATTCAGAAATGCACCTCTAACGGCAGTTCTGGCACATAAAGCACCTACTGCTGCATCGGTAACGGAATTAGGGTTCCCAAATTCTGCCATAGCTTTCATGACCTCCATAGAATCGTAGGCTGTTTGCATAACATTAAAAGGCGTGGTAATAGCAAACTTGGTTGCTTCTTGAATAGCAATATGTCTTGATGTTTTTTCTTCCTCGCTATCTTTCGGTAGTCTGAATGCCTCCATTATTTTGTTGAAAGCGTTGGTGTCTTCATCTACCAATCTAAGAAGTTCGTTTTGATAGGCAATTCCTTTTTCTGCCCAATTAGAAAATTCTTCCCACCTATCGTCCCATCCTCTTTTGTGAGCCGAAAGGTTGGCAACCATTGTTCCTAGAGCTGCGCCCATAGCACCACAGTATGCCGATATAGAGCCGCCACCGGGAGCGGGGCTCTCGCTAGACGTTTCGTTAGCAAAGTCAGTAAGGTTCATATCTACCAACTTATTAGAACTATTATCGTCTATCATATATTCAATAATTCTTTCTTCCAATACAAAAGGTGACAGTTCATCGAGTCCAAGTGTCTTGACTGCAATTTTCATTATCTCTTTTTCAGAAATACCTACTGAGCGATTTTGCTTTTTCAAAAAGTGTACACCAGCCTCTATTAGAACTTTTTTCGGTACTAAGCCCACTAATTCAGAGCCAGTAACTCTTAATCCTCTTGCTTGAGCACGTTCACAGGTTTTGTCGAATACTTCATGTAATGGAGATACATTGATATTGGTCAGGTTGTATGAAATTTGAGCTACACCATATTCTTCAATATACCAACCAATCCCTTTAACGTGTTTGAATAGTCCTGCTTCTCTAAGGGGTTCACCATTTTCGTCTTTTAAGACTTTACCAGCTAAAGAGTTACCTTCTCTTTTCAGGCGTCCTGCTTCTCTGATGTCAAAGGCTAGGGCGTTAGCTCTTCTAGTAGAAGTGGTGTTGAGGTTGATGTTGTAGGCAACTAAGAAATCCCTTGCAGATATGGCTGTTGCGCCTGATTTGGCAACAGAATCATTGAAGGCAGCTGGGCCGTAGTCTGGTTTCCATTCAGTATCAACTAGCTTTTGTTTTAAGCCTTCGTATTCACCTGAACGGCAATTGGCTAAATTTTGTCTTTTCTCTTCTTTGGCGGCATTTTCGTAACAGTAGATAGGGATGTTTAATTCTTGCCCTACTCGCTTAGCTAACTTATGAGCCCATTCAGCTGTTTCTTCCATTGATATATCAGCGATCGGAACTAGTGGGCAAACATCGGTCGCACCCATTCTTGGGTGTTCGCCACTATGCTTACTCATATCAATAAGGTTTTGTGCTTTTTGAATCAGTAAAAAGGCAGCATCTATAACTTGTTGAGGTTCACCTACAAAAGTAATTACCGTTCTGTTGGTTGCTTTGCCCGGGTCAACATTTAATAATTTCACACCATCTACAGTTTCTACTATATTGGCAATTTCTTGAATTTTTTTAGAATCTCTTCCTTCAGAGATATTTGGAACGCACTCTATTAGCTGTCTTTTCATTGTATTAAGATTGTATTTTTCCGTTAATGATTACTTTGTCGATATGCTGATGTCCAAAAGAATAAGGGATAAAAGCGTAGGACGATATGGGTTTAGTAATGAATAAATTTGCTTTTTTTCCGACTGCAATACTTCCTAGTTCTTGACTTAGTCCCATGGCGTAAGCCGTATTTATAGTAGTAGCATTGATGACTTCTTCTGGAGTCATTCCCATTCTTATGCAGCCTAATGAACTCACAAAATTCATATTGCCACTAGGGCTAGAGCCTGGGTTGTAGTCAGTAGCTAAGGCAACAGGCAAATCATTTTCTATGAGTTTTCTTGCTGGGCCATAGGGAATGCCTAAAAAGAACGAACAGGATGGCAGTAGAGTAGGCATACACTCACTCCCTTTTAGGGCTTCTATATCTTCATCGTTCATTATTTCTAAATGATCTACAGAAAGCGCATTGTACTTGACACTTGCTTGAATACCTCCCATTATTGTAAACTGATTGACGTGGGTTTTTGGAATTAAACCATATTGTTTAGCTGCATCCAAAAGTCTTTCGGTGTCTTCAACAGAAAAATAGCCATCTTCACAGAAAACATCAATGTATTCTGCAAGTCTTTCCTCTGCTACTTGGGGAAGCATCTCATTGATGACCATATCTAAATATCCTGTTTTATTGCTTTTGTATTCTTGCGGTATAGCGTGTGCTCCTAAAAATGTGGCCTTTATGCTCAAAGGGCTTAGTTCTTTTAACTTTTTGATAACCCTTAGCATCTTCAGTTCAGCATCTGTTGATAGCCCATAGCCACTTTTTATTTCAATAGCGCCAGTTCCCATTTGCATCACTTCGTTAGCACGTTGAAGGGCTTTTTCTAGCAACTCATCTTCAGAAGTCTCTTGTAATTTTTTAGCTGAGTTAAGAATTCCACCGCCATTTTTAGCTATTTCTTCGTAAGTAGCTCCTTTTAGTCGTTGTTCCCATTCGTTTTCTCTATTTCCAGCAAATACTAAATGGGTATGGCTGTCGCAATAAGTAGGGAATACCATTCCACCATTTGCGTCAATGATTTCGGTATTGTTCCAATCGTCAATACCAGTCCATTCCTCCATACTCCCGAAAGCTGAAATTTTACCGTCTTGAATTTCAATAAAACCATCTTTGATAGTTTTAATTTTGCTCATGTCCGAGCCACTAACCCACTTTCTGATTTGATGTTCTACTTGGACAAGTTCAGATATATTTTTTATTACTGTTTTCATAGATTGTGAAATCTTAGCGAAAATAGAAAAAATAGCCCATTAAACCCTCCTTGATATTTGCTTATATTTGTGGGGTATGAATACAATAGGTCAGCTGTTTCGTTTAACTACTTATGGAGAATCTCATGGTGTTGCTATTGGCGGTATTATAGACGGTTGTCCTGCGGGTTTGTCATTAGATTTAGAGTTTATTCAGAACGAATTAGACCGAAGAAAACCTGGGCAGTCTTCAATTACTACACCACGAAAAGAAAGCGATACCGTTCAATTTTATTCGGGGATTTTTGAAGGAAAAACTACTGGTGCGCCTATTGGTTTTGTTATTCCAAATAGTGATGCTAAGTCACAAGACTATAATCACCTAAAAAACACGTTTAGACCGTCTCACTCTGATTATAGCTACACCAATAAATACGGTTTTAGAGATTATAGGGGAGGAGGGCGTTCTTCTGCTAGAGAAACTGCAAATTGGGTGGTTGCTGGTGCAATTGCCAAACAATTGCTTTCAGAAATTCAGATTAATGCATTTGTATCTTCTGTTGGTACTGTTTCTATTGATAAATCGTATGAACAGTTAGATTTTTCAAAAATAGAAAGTAACATAATAAGATGTCCTGATAAGCTTACTGCAGACAAAATGATTGCACTAGTTGAACAAGTGAGAGATGATGGAGATACAATTGGTGGGGTTATTAGCTGTGTGGTTCAAAATGTTCCTAAAGGATTGGGAGAGCCTATTTTTGATAAATTACACGCTAACTTAGGAAAAGCTCTTTTGTCTATCAACGCTGTAAAAGGGGTTGAGTTTGGAAGTGGCTTTTGTTCTACCGAAATGCGAGGAAGTCAGCATAATGATATTTTTAATCCTGATGGTTCTACCCAAACGAATTTATCTGGGGGAATACAAGGTGGAATAAGTAATGGAATGGATATCTATTTCAGAGTAGCGTTTAAACCTGTTTCTACCTTAATGAAAGAACAAAAGAGTGTAGATGATAAGGGGCAAGAGATTGTACTAGAGGGTAAAGGTCGTCACGACCCTTGTGTTTTGCCTAGAGCAGTGCCTGTTGTTGAGGCTATGACGGCATTAGTATTAGCAGATTTTCATTTGCTCAATAAAAATTCAAAACTATAAATATGAGAAAGCTCGCTTTGCATTGGAAGATAATCATTGGAATGGTGCTGGGTGTCCTGTATGGACTTTTAGCTAGCGAAATGGGCTGGGTTGATTTTACTAACGATTGGATAAAACCTTGGGGTAAAATCTTTATCAACCTATTAAAGTTGATTGCTGTTCCTCTAGTATTCGCATCTCTTATAAAAGGAGTGAGTAGTTTGAGCGATATTTCTAAATTGTCTCGAATTGGTGGAAAAACAATAGGTATTTATCTTTTTACTACTGTAATATCAGTGACTTTTGGATTAATCTTGGTCAATATTGTGAAACCTGGTAAATCTTTTTCAGAAGAAAAAAGAATTGAACTAAAGGAGCAATACGCTTCTAATGCGGCTTCTAAAATAGCTTCAGCTAAAGACGTCAAAGAAGACGGTCCTTTGCAATTCGTTGTGGATATGGTTCCAAGTAATTTTATTCAGGCAACTGGCAACAATAAAAATATGCTTCAAGTAATTTTCTTTGCCATACTTTTTGGAATTGCTATGGTTATGCTACCCAAAGAAAAGACAGTTGTTGTGAAAGGTTTTTTTGATGGTGTTAATGACATTATATTGCAAATTGTCGATATAATAATGCTATCAGCCCCATATGGTGTTTTTGCATTGCTAGGAGGTTTAGTTGTTGATTTTGGAGGTTCGGCAGAACTTTTTCAAGCTCTTGGCGTTTATTCTTTATGTGTTATTGTGGGCTTGTTGCTTATGATATTTTTAGTTTATCCTCTTATTTTAAAATCCTTTACTAAGTTTAAGTATTTTGATTTTTTCAAGGGAATAGCACCGGCACAGATGTTGGCATTTTCTACCAGTTCTAGTGCAGCGACTTTGCCAGTAACAATGGAAAGATGTGAAGATCATTTGGGTGTTTCTGAAGAAGTATCGTCTTTTGTCCTACCTCTAGGAGCTACTATAAATATGGACGGTACTTCCTTGTATCAGGCAGTAGCGGCAGTATTTATTGCTCAAGCTTTCGGTTATGACTTAGATTTAAGTCAGCAATTAACCATAGTATTGACCTCTACATTAGCTTCTATTGGTGCGGCGGCAGTTCCTGGTGCTGGAATGGTAATGTTGGTAATAGTGCTAAGTTCAATAGGCATAGATCCTGAAGGAATAGCATTGATTTTTGCTGTAGATAGAATACTTGATATGTTGCGTACTGTGGTTAATGTTACTGGCGATGCAACTGTGGCAACTGTAGTTGCTGCTACTGAAGGTCAATTAAAAGATGTAACCGAAAAAGATTTAATGAGCTAATGAGATTAATACTTTTAATACTACTGTGTTTTAATTTCACCCTTATAGCGCAAGATAACTGTAATCTTGAGGTTGATGGTGTGGCAAAGAAGAATTATAATAAAGCCAAGCGATTAGCAGATGATCTTCGTTTTTCAGAGTCTTTACGCTATATAAACAAGGCTATAGAGATACAAACAGATTATCCTAACGCCTATTTCCTCATGGGAAGAATTTATGAGCTTAAAAAGGATATGGATAATGCTAAAACGTATTATGAAAAGACTATTGAGGTTTGCCCTATGCATTCTCCATTGGTTTATTGGTTTTTAGCGACTTCTGAAATGGAGCAAAAGTCATTCAAACAGGCTAAAAAATATTTCAGTAGCTATTTAGAGTTTCTGTCATTACCTGAAGAAAATAAGGCTATGGCACGACATCAGCTTAAAATTGCAGAGTTTTATGATGATATGTATTCCAATCCTGTACCATTTTCTCCAAAACCTGTAAAAGGTGTTTGTACATCTGATGATGAATACCTATCGGCTTTGTCTCCTGATAATGAATTTGCATACTACACTAGAAGAAGTACTAAGCAAGAGATTGGTATGTTGCGTCCCGAGACCGTTGAGGAATTTATAATGTCTCGTAAGGAAGATGAGTATTTTGATTCAGGACAAAAGATGTCAGCTCCTTTTAATTTAAGATCTAACGAGGGCGGACCTAGCTTATCTATTGATAATAGAGAATTGTTTTTCACTATTTGCGCAAAGGAAAGAGGGTACAAGAATTGTGATATTTACTACTCTAAAATGAAGTATGAGAATTGGTCAGAGTTAAAACGCCTCAAATATCCTATCAATAAGCCTGACAGTTGGGAGTCTCAGCCTACAATTTCATCAGATGGAAATACCCTTATTTTTAGTAGTATCAGAGCTGGAGGAGTGGGAGGCTCAGATTTGTATAGTGTTACTAGAGATGAAAGCGGCAATTGGGGCAATCTTAATTCGCTAATGATTAATACAGAGGGTAATGAAAAATCTCCTTTTTTACACCCGGATAGCGAAACTTTATATTTCTCTTCAGACACCCATTTAGGATTAGGTGGTTTGGATATTTTTTATTGTAAGAAAGATTCTACTGGCAACTGGGCAAACCCTATTAATATTGGATATCCTATAAATAGTGAAAATGATGATATAGCATTCTTTGTTAGTACGGATGGAAAAACAGCTTATTTTTCATCAAATAAATTGTCTGGTGTAGGCGGTTGGGATTTGTATGAATTTCCTTTGTATAAAGCTGCAAGACCTGAAAAAGTATTGTTTATAAAAGGTGATGTTAAAGCTGAGCAAGGAGAGTTGTTGTTTGATGCTGTCGTTGAGGTGAAGTCAATGAAAACAAAACAAGTTACACGAGTGGAGGTTAATCAGGAGAGTGGACAATATGTAGGAGTTATAAATGTGCAAGAAGACGAAGATGTAATGGTGACTGTGAAGACAAAAGATTATGCTTTCAATTCCCAATATATTTCTGCTGCTGATGAAAATTATCATAAACCTAGTCAGTTAGACTTTGAAATGCAATCTATAGAAGAGGGCAAGTCTTTTCGTATTAATAATATCTATTTTGATACTGATGCTTTTGATCTTAATCCTCAAGCTCAAGGTGTATTAAATAGTTTTACTGATTTCATGGATTTAAATCCAAGTGTTAATGTAGAAATACATGGTCATACGGATGATGTTGGAGATAACGCTTCAAATTTGGATTTATCGACTAAAAGAGCAAAAGAAGTGCATGATTACCTTATTCAAATAGGGGTTGCTTCTAATCGTATTTCCTTTAAAGGTTTTGGTGAATCCAAGCCTTTGGTTGCTAACGATTCTGAAAAAAATAAAGCTATCAACCGAAGGACAGAGTTCTTCATTACCAAAAAATAATCAAAAAAAAACCTGCACTTTAATTGGTGCAGGTTGTATAATGAAAGATAAAACTTAGTTTCTTTTCTCTTTAATTCTTGCTTTTTTACCTGTTAAGCCTCTTAGATAAAAAATACGAGCTCTTCTTACGGAACCTTCTTTGTTTACCTCGATTTTCTCGACAGCAGGTGATAATACTGGAAAAATTCTTTCCACACCAATACCGCTTGAAATTTTGCGTACTGTAAATGTTTCGGTAGTACTTTTACCTTTTCTTTGAATTACTACACCTTTAAAAAGCTGAGTTCTTTCTTTGCCACCCTCTTTAATTTTGTAGTGTACAGTTACTGTGTCGCCAGCGCTAAAAGAAGGAAAATCGTTTCCTTTTAATAATTCGTTTTCTACGTACTTAATTTGTTCCATTGTAGTAATCTTTATTTTTTGCCTTGAAAAAGGTTTGCAATATTACGATATAATTTTAAATAACGCTTAAGAATTAAAAGAAAAAATACAACTTAGGAATCTAGTATATCGGGTCTTCTTTTTTTTGTCCTTTCTAACGCTTGTTCATGTCTCCATTCTTCTATCTTCGGGAAGTTGCCTGAAAGCAGTATTTCTGGAACTTTCCATTGGTTGTATTCTGCAGGTCTTGTGTAGACTGGTGGTGCCAATAGATTGTCTTGAAAAGAGTCTGTAAGGGCAGATGTTTCGTCAGAAATCACACCAGGAATAAGTCTAATTATGCTATCGCATAAAATAGCTGCCGCTAATTCGCCACCAGTAAGAACAAAATCACCAATAGATAGTTCGTGGGTAATGTAATGATCTCTAATCCGCTGGTCTACGCCTTTGTAGTGGCCGCATAGAATAATGATGTTTTCAAAAGTAGAGTAATGGTTAGAGATAGATTGGTTTAATCGTTCGCCATCAGGTGTCATATAAATTATAGCATCGTAGCTTCGTTCGGACTTTAATTTCTCTATGCAGTCAGCAATGGGCTGTATGCACATGACCATTCCAGCGCCACCACCGAATTGATAATCGTCTACTTTTTTGTGTTTGTCAGTCGAGTAGGAGCGAATGTCGTGTAGCTTTATTTCTACTATTTTTTTCTCAATAGCACGCTGCAAAATGGAATGTTCAAAAGGGCTTTTTAAAAGCTGTGGATGAATCGTTAATATGTCAATTCTCATTTTTCAAAGTTACAACAAATCTTTTTTATGTCTTGTGAGTAGGATTTAAAATAATGGTCAAAATGCTAACTGACAAAATGTCAAAAATAAATCATAAAATAATTATAATCAATATATTATATTGCTTATATAAAGTTTTAATTTTTAATGCTAAGTATTATGATCTTATACTTGAACAGTTAATGAAACTAGATTTCCAAAGTGAATATTCTGCAAAAAAAAATGTAGATTTGTATAATATTTTAAACATCTTAAAGTCCTAGCCCAATGAAAAAAATCATTTTATTTTTTTTAACTATTCTTACTATTCCTTTTAGCGCACAATCTCAAGATTATATTGGTCAATGGAGAAGTAGTGATACTACAGAACTTGTTGAAATTACTGCAGATACCATTTTTGTTTACGAACTTGATGACAACTGTTATGATTTAACCAAAATAAATTATACGGTAGAATCAAGCCATTCATGGTCACTATCAATAGAAGGACAGTCTGTTCCTGTAATCTACAATTTAACAAATGCTAACACTACATTAACTCTCTTTAGTTCTTTTGATACCACCACTTACTACTCCCATACTTTTGACATAAGTCAGTATGAACCCTGTTCTGACACTACTAGCTCTGATGGTGAGTATATCGGAAATTGGATGACATTATCTGCGCCGCTTATGTATTTAGAATTTACTTCTGATTCTTTACTTGTATATCGTTTTGATTCTGTAAACTGCTATACCCTAAATCGTTTAACTTGTACAGATTTAGGTAATAATCAGCTTTTGATTTCTGGTCTAGCTACAACATCTTACACCATAAGCAATTTTGGTCTTAATATGACTGTTAGTATATTCGGCTTGGGTAATTTACAATTGGTTAAAACGCCATTTAATCCGGATAATTGGGTAGAATGCACTTACAAATGGGAGTGTAATTATACTTCAGGTGTATGTGAAGATGTAGGCTTGAATCAAGGCTCTTATAATACTCAATTAGCTTGTCAGGCGATTTGTTTGGTAGATACTACCTCAATAGAGGAATACGATTTGGATGTAAATATTTACCCTAATCCTTTTAGTGATTATGCTACAATTCAATTCAACGATAATGTCAGTCATTATCAGCTGTTTGATGTGTCGGGTAGATTATTATTTGAAAAGCAAGTTGTAGGTTCTATTGAATATCTTCAAAAGAATGACTTAACTACTGGAGTATATTTTTTACAATTTATGGGGCAAAATAAAATGGGTAGAGAAAAGATAGTGATTGATTAATAATATTTTTCAAATGAAAATAGCCGAGCATTTGCTCGGCTATATTTTTGTATTGTAAGTGCCCAGAATGGGAGTTGAACCCATACGCTCAAAAGAGCACAGCCCCCTCAAGACTGCGTGTCTACCAATTCCACCACCTGGGCTTGATATAAAAAAACCCGTTTTTGAACGGGTTTAGTGACCTGGCTGGGGCTCGAACCCAGGACCCTCTCCTTAAA
>TARA_Y100000385_G_scaffold291925_1_pt1 | contig 14973 bp, 10 predicted proteins | sample TARA_Y100000385 | Tara Oceans TARA_Y100000385 (sample SAMEA2620980) | marine metagenome | biome: marine biome (ENVO:00000447); feature: surface water layer (ENVO:00002042); material: "saline water (ENVO:00002010), including plankton (ENVO:xxxxxxxx)" | depth 5 m
TCCAAAGAACAACGCAAAAACGTTTCTTTGTTCCTCCAGCGCTCAAACTACCCTTCAGCAGCAATCCCCTGCATCACGCCAAGGAACAAGGCCACTTCAGCCTCGGTGTTGTAGTGACACATAGACACTCGGACACAAGTCTGTAGTCCAAGTGGATCCAGGATATTGCCAGAATAGTGATCCGCCTTGCGCACATGGGTCCGTATCCCCTGATCATTCAACGCAGTCACAACTTCTTGCCCAGTTTTGCCTTTAACGGTCAGTGACACAAGTCCCTCACGCAAGGGATTGTCAACGCCACCGATAACGGAGACACCATCTATGTCTGCAACACCTTTAAGATTGCCAATACCGTGCAGCATCGCATCCGTCAGGTCTTTCTCATGTTTGTGGATCGCAGTTCCAGCTGCCACGATGCGTTCGCGGCGATCTTTCGAGTTGCACACTTGCGATCCCAACCAATCAAAGTAATCGACTACATCCGAAAAGGTAGCATAAGCTCCCGTATCCCGCGTGCCAAACTCCCAACTTTCCGCAGGTCCATTGATTAACATATCATGATCCATCACCTCCAGCCTTCCTGATACCCACGCCACGCCGTAGCCATGGCGTGAAAATACCTTGTAAGGCGATACGGCATATCCATCGACACCATAAGCTGCCAGATCAAGCTGCCCATGGGCTGCGTGTTGAATGCCATCAACAATGATCAAACACTTGGGCGCGCGCGCTCGAATAACAGCCGCCACTGCGGCCACATCCACAGCCATCCCCGTCACCGGAGATGTGTGCAAAATCGTCGCCACGCGCGTATCCGATGAAATCAGTGGCGCGTAATCTTCCGCTGAAACAGACCCCGTTTCAACGTTATGCGGAACGGAAACGTATTGTTTGCCTGTGATAGCTGCCCAGCGAATGGCGGCGGATCGAGTCGCAGGGTGTTCCAAAGAACTCCCAACAACATTTCCTCCCTCTGCACTTTCCACCACCGCAGTGCGGATCATTCGAAACAACAGTTCTGTTCCACTTTCCCCAACAAAAAAATGTCCAGACGGCGCGTTAAACATTACGGCCATATCATCCTTCGCCTTAGCGATGACCTGCATTAATTTCGCTGCGGCTACGTTATCGCGTCCCTGATTGTCTGGAATGGCGGAGTAAAACGTGGAAGTCACAACCGCAGATTTTAACGTCAGAGCACCACCCGCATTTTCAAAAAATACCCGGTCACCCTGAAACGGGCAATTGTCTACATGTGCAAACCGTGCACGGATTTCATCTATCAAACCGTTTTTAGAAAACATTTAGGCCCCCGAGTGCTACGATTTCACAAAGCGTACTGAAGGCCTAAATTCAAGTAGTTTTATTTAGATTACTTACGCTATCCGCCGCCCATCACCCGTGGCAACCACAGAACTAGCTGTGGGAAGACCAGCAATAATATCAGGCCGGTTAACTGCACTAGCATGAACTGCATCATGCCAATATAAATATCTTTCAGGTCCCAATTCGGAACAACCCCTTTAAGGAAGTAAGCGGACAACGCCACAGGCGGACTGAGCCACGCAGTTTGCAGATTTACGGCCACAAGAATGCCAAACCACACCATCATATCATAACGGCTCAACCCGTGCAGATCCAACGCATGAACAACAGGCAGTAAGATCGGCACAACAATCAACACGATTGGAACCCATTCCAAAGGCCAGCCCAGCAAAAAGATCAACGCCATCACCAGCAAAAGCATCAGATAAGGCGACAAATCCATGCCAAGCAGCAGTTGGGTCATTAGCTGCGGTGTACCCAGCGCGCTAAATTCCGCACCAAAGAAGTTGGACGCCGCCACCAAGAACATAATCAATACAGTGATTTCTAGCGCCTTAATTAAGCTGTCAAAAAAGCCTGCAAATGAAAATTTTCCATATCCAATAGACAGGAGGATCGCGCCAAAGGCACCCATCGCCGCCGCTTCAGCAGGTGTCGCAAAACCGAGTAGAATAGATCCAAGAGCAAATGAAATCAGGATTGTTGGAGGCATCAGACCCGCAAAGAACTCATCCCATAGCGATGCAAAATAGAAATCTTCATTCGCTCCCTTGCTGTAAATTGAGCGGCCCAAAAAGGCTAAAAGAGCGATAAAAGCTGCAAGTATAATGGACATAATGGACATGCTGCCATCCGCACCCATATTGGCAAATATCAAGTAAAAATGGAACAAAACTGCGAATGGCAACACCAAACGCAAGACTGGTAGTTTGCGATAGGCTTGATAAGTAATAGCCAGCACAATTAGTAGCACAAACAATCCACCAAACGGGATCACCGTGCCAAAGGCCCCGCTAAGGCCCAAGCCAAATACACGACAAACAGTCAGAATTCCAAGACAGATCAGCGCGACCTCTGCTCCATAAAACTTTGATGTTTCGGGTTGATCTTCTTCCGAAAGGATTGGCCCTAAATTGGGGTTCAACCAACATCGTCCAAGCGTGTACAAGAGGTACAGAGTTGCCAAAATAGCGCCAGGCACAAACGCTGCTCGGAATAAGTCAAGCGTGGATACTTCCAACACCGGACCCATCACAATCAACATAATTGACGGTGGGATCAAGATACCCAACGTACCACCAGCAGTGATCGTGCCAGCAGCTAGCCGCACATCATAACCGGCACGGCTCATCGTGGCGCCAGCCATGATGCCCAGCATAGTCACAGAAGCGCCAACGATACCAGTAGCAGCCGCAAAGATCGTGGATACAATTAAAACAGCAATGAACAACGCACCACGCACACGGGACATGATCAGCTGAATGGATAAAAACAAGCGTTCCATGAGGCCCGCACTTTCCATCACGATACCCATCAACACAAACAACGGCACTGCCATCAACTGATCGTTTAACATTGTCGAGTTCGTGTTCAGTGTCATCAGCAAAGTGGTTAATTTAAAATTTGCCCCCCATATGCCAAAAACAAACCCAAGAAAAATTAAGGTGAAAGAAATTGGGAACCCAATGAAAATTACAAAAAGCATTGCACCAAGCATGATCAAACCGATAGTAGGCTTAGAAAGCTCTGGCCGTGCGGACATCATATCCGTGAACCCAGCACCGCCTGGCACTAAATCAGGCATGAAGATTGCTAGCGTCAGCCACAACAATCCAACCAAATAAACAGGCAAGAATATTATAAACTTTCGTTCTTGATCCTTACCCATCTTGTGGAAAGCACGGAAGATTTCAGGCAAGCCTTGCAACAGCAAGAGTGCGCCGCCGATTGGCATCGCAATCCGTGCAGGCCACAGAATGGGTTGCCAAGCACTATCGAGTGCCAACTTTTCACCAGCACCTAAGGATGCTTTAAATGCTGCCCAAAGGCCTACAGGCGTGTCACCAGAATTTGCTGTTACCCCTATGGCCTCCCACCAATCACCAATTGAAACGTTGGAGCCGGCAAATGAAGTCCACCAAAACTGTGTTGCTACAACAGTAAAAAAGATCATGGAAGGAATAAAGAACATAAGATACGCTACCGCATCCATTGTGGCCTGTGTTTTATCAGACCAGTTCCGATAGAGGAAGTCAGCTCGAATATGTACACCACGCATCAAGCCATAACCTGCACCCGCCATCCACAATACACCCGCAATCATGCGGCTAAGATCGTAAGCCTGTAACGTTGGTCCCAGGCCCAAATTACGAGCAAATTCTTCAAACCCAGCATTTTGTAGAATGATAAAAGAGTTTCGAGAAAACACTTCCCAAACGACAACTGCTATTAGGGGCACCATCATGAGGGCTATGATCTGACCCGCACGATAATTCATCGTATCGATGACTGCTGTGATCGGACGCTGCCATGGCGTCATATCCTCGGGTGTTTCGCCTGGTGCTTCAGAGCGACGCTCCGCAATCAACTCATCAGCAATTTCCAGATCTTCTGGGATCGGTTCTTCAGCAGCCATGTTCAATTTCCCTATTATCTGCCATTTTGATGGCTTCTTTTTTTATAAAACCAATGCACTCAATAGGCTTTGTAAAAAAAGAAGCGCGGGGCCTAAGAGGGCCCCGCACTGGAAAATTTATCTTACTTCAGTGAGTCTGCGTGAGCTTTACCCAAAGAGGCATTAGACGCTTGGGCGCCAGCCCAGAAAGGAACAGCAATGTCAGCAAAATCCTTCTGTGATTGCCATACTTCTGCGAAGAATGCGTTGTCATCAGCAGCCGCTTGCAAAGACTTTTTAGCAGCAGCCATGTACTCTGTGAAATAGTCAGCAGGTGTATCCTCAAGGATCACGCCGTGGTTATCTGTCAAATCCTTCAAAGCCTTACCGTTTTCATAAATACGGTAGGACATAGACTTAGACAAAGAAGCGTTTGCAGCAACCTCCAAGGCCATCTTCTCTTGATCAGACAGACCGTTGTAGAAATCACCGTTTACATACATATCGGCGTTTACAACGACCTGGTGCAAGCCCTGAAGATAGTAATGCTTCAGAACTTTTTGGAAACCAAACACTGAATCAGGCTTTGGGCAGCACCATTCGGCCGCATCGATTGTACCTTTTTCTAGAGCTGGGAGGATGTCACCACCACCCATGGCTACAGCTGGGACACCGATTTCAGCATAAGCCGCGCCAACCATACCTGGAGGAGCCCGGAAACGCATCTTGCGGAAATCATCCATTGATTTGATCGGCTCAGGGAACCAACCCAATGCTTCTGGACCAACTGGCTGAAGCATGAAACCTTTAACGTTTACACCCATCTCGTCCCACAAACGGTCATACAGCTCTTTGCCACCACCGAACTGGAACCAAGACAAGAATGCAATATTGTCCATGCCAACGCCGGCACCCGCAACAGGTGCCCCGAACAGGTTTGCTGCAACATGTTTACCACCCCAGTAGTGTGTCCATGCAAAGCCACCTTCAACCAGGCCCGCGTCAACCGCGTCCATAATGTCACGCGGTCCAACAACCGCACCCGCTGGTAGAACTTCGATCTTCAAAGAACCACCCGTCAGGGCGGCAACGTCTTCGCCGAATGCTCTCAGCATGACAACTTCGTCAGCTGTTGTCGCTAGAACGGATTGAATCCGTAGTACTTTTTCCGCAAATGCGGCAGAAGCAAATAAGGATGCTCCCACAGCTGTGGCTACGGCACCCTTTGCTAAAGTTTTTAAAGTGAACATAGTGTTCCTCCCTAGTTTAACCTTCTTATTTACAGGTCAGCACCCCGAAGGCAGCAAGTCCAGACCTTATTCAAGCGGGTGAGCCGTTAACACAGCCAGTTCATCCGTTGAAAATTCTTACCGATGTAAGCCTAATGATGCCCCTTTCCTGTGGGCCAGCCCTCTATCCATCCTAGCATTGGTCCAATGCCCGTTTCGTAATCCACCACTCCACGGTAGAACATTTCGACAGCCACGTAGACCAGAACAATAAGACCCACCCATGAAATCCAAGGGTAAGAGGTCAGCAACTTCATAATGAGCGTCGCAGCGAAGGCCATAAGAACGATCGCCAAACCCAAACCGAACACCAACATCGTAGTATCGCCATCCGCGATTGCAGCCACTGCCAGCACATTATCGAGTGACATGGATACATCCGCGATCGTGATAGACAAAAGCGCAGACGCCATCGTACGTCTGGGCGGTCCAGTATACCCCGATTCCATATCATTAGCATCACCCAGCGCTTCTGCGGCATGGATATCTGCTCCTTCGCGGATTTCCACAAACAACCTCCAGCAAACCCAAAACAACAACAACCCTCCGATAAAGAGGATCCCAGGAATTCCAAGGAGCTTGGTTGCAATAACGGCAAAGACAATCCGCAAAACGGCTGCAATTACCATCCCGTATAAAATGGCCTTTTTACGCAGCTCTGGTGAGAGTCCAGCAGCAGCCATGCCGATAATCAGGGCGTTATCACCTGATAAAATCAAATCGGCAATAATAATTTTACCAAAATCTAGTGCGACATCAATCATGCGGCCGCATCCTCCAAAATCATGCTCGCAACCTTTTCACCAATCATAATGCAAGGTGCATTTGTGTTTCCGCTTGTAATGGTTGGCATGATGGACGCATCAGCCACCCGTAAACCTTCAACCCCGTGAACCCTCAAACTGGGGTCAACAACCGCCTGATCATCTTTGCCCATTTTACAAGTACCTGTTGGATGATAAATCGTGACCGATGCTTGCCGCGCCCAATTCAGTATTGCATCGTAGTCGCCCATGGCAACACCATCACCCGGCGCGTGCTCTTCGGTGATATACTTAGAAAGCGGATTAATTCGGGAAATTTTCCGCGCTATTTCTATCCCGGCCACAATGGTTCGTTGATCTGTTTCTGTCGACAAATAGTTTGGATGGATCGCAGGATGATCACGCCAATCGCTTGATATCAGCTCCAAATGCCCCGCACTTTCGGGGCGCATCTGCAAAACAGAGGCTGTAAAACCGCTGAATTTATGTGGTCCATCAGAAGGTTTATCTGCACTGAAAGGTTGAATGTGAAACTGTATATCTGGTGTTGCGAGACGTTCATCAGTCTTGAGGAACCCTGTGCCGAGACTCGCCGCCATCGCCATTGGCCCAGATTGGGTTGTAAGAAACCGCAAGCCAATCAGAGCCTGCTTGAAAATACTGTCAATTTCTACGTTAATTGTGCTGAGCGTTGTTTTAAAAACGGGCCGAGCCTGCAAATGATCTTGTAAGTTTTTGCCCACGCCTGGCAGATGCTTCACGCCATCGATGCCAACAGATTTTAATTTATCTAAATCACCTACACCCGATAGCATCAAAATTTGTGGAGATCCGATTGAACCAGCACACAGCACAACCTCTTTTCGGGCTTTGATTGTTTTCGATCTACCACGAATATTGGCGACAACCCCGGTCACGCGGCCCTCAGAGATGATGACTTTCTCGGCTTGCGCATGAGTGATGACATCTAAGTTTTTGTTATCTCGTAGAGGTTTTAAATACGCCTTTGCCGAAGAACACCGCAAACCACCACGTTGGGTCAGCTGAAAATATCCAACACCCTCTTGATCCCCACTATTATAATCAGAATTTCTCTTATAACCTGCGGAGACTGCACTTTCGATCCAATAATCAACCAAATCGCGGCCTGCGCGTGTTGGTGATACCGTCAGTGGCCCGCTTGTACCACGATCCTCTGAATCCACACCCTGCCAGCTTTCAGCTTTTTTAAAATAAGGGAGCACATCCTCCCAACCCCAGCCCTCATTACCCATCTGGCGCCAGCCATCAAAATCTTCAGCCTGACCACGAACATAAAGAAGACCATTAATTGAGGACGAACCGCCTAATACTTTACCTCTCGGCCAAGGGATTCCACGTCCATTAAGGCCCGGGTCAGGTTCTGTGTGATACATCCAATCTGTCTTGGGATTTCCCATGGTTTTGAAATAACCAACAGGGATATGGATCCATGGATTCGTGTCTCTACCTCCTGCCTCTAACAGCGCAACAGTACATCGCGCACTCTCAGACAAACGCGCAGCAGCGGCACAGCCAGCAGAACCAGCACCTATGACAACGTAGTCAAACTCCAAAAAATCCTCCCTTTTAACAAAAATTGAGACTTTTTGTCTTGATTTTTGTTAAAATAAGTCTATACAACGATTTGTGGGAATTGCAAAGGAAAAGTCGTGGCTGCTCTGGAGAGAATACCGACCAACCTGCGGATGCTACTTATTCTAGAGGTTGTTGCCCGTTCTGATAAAGCGATGACCCCTACGGAAATCAATGTCGAACTTGGCCTTCCCAAACAAACAGTGCATCGCTTGTGCTCCACTCTAGAAGCCGAAGGGTTCCTAATACGAGCTTCAGACGGCAAGCGAATGCAACCCGCGCGTCGTCTCATTGATGTAGGAGTTGGGCTCGTGCAAGCCAACCGTAATGCAGTCGTGCGCCATCAAGTTTTGGAACAAATCGCAGGACAAGTACACGAAGCTGTAAATTTTGTAGTGCCCCAAGAGACTGGTATGCATTATCTTGACCGCGTCGAAACCGATTGGGCGTTTCGCATTCAGCTACCAGTAGGCACAAATGTACCATTCCACTGCACCGCTAGTGGAAAAGCATACATGGCTTCGCTTCCACCATCGGCACGTCGCGCTTTTGTTAACAGCCTAGATTTAAGGCCCCTGACACAGAAAACCCATACAGACCCAGAAACTTTACTTGAGGAACTTTCGGAGACGCGTAAACGCGGCTATGCAATTGATAATGAGGAATTCATGGATGGCATGGTTGCGCTAGCTGTGCCAATCACAGACACGTTGGGGCGGTATGTGGCGTCTTTGGCTATGCATGGTCCAAGTCAAAGGATGAACTTGGGAAAAGCAATTGATGAACGCAACGTACTTCTGGATGGCGCGAAACGATTGCAAAACATTATATTCGGTTAATTTGGGCGTAGCACGATTTTGGGTGCGGCCACGTTACCCGCCAAAATATCTTTAAACGCTTTTACGCCACCATCGAGAGGGCGTTCTTCGATCCAATCAAGCGCACCAAAAATACCATCAAAAATTCCTTGCGCCGTATCGCAAAAATCCTGCGCCGTGTACGTATAAGTTCCGATGAATGTTACTTCTTGCAACGTCATGCGGCGCACATCCAAACCTTCGAAACTGTCACCCAGACCCACGTGAACAACTACACCACCCGGAGCCACGATCATACTCGCTGCTTTGCGTGTGTGCGAAATTCCCACACAGTCGATAATAATATCATAATCTTCGCCTGCATTTTCTGGCTCACAAACGCGAAAATCGCCCAACGCGCTTAACATGCCATGACGGACGGTGTTAATCTCAGCAATAGTTATTTTTTTTGCACCCATTGCCCGAAGACTCAGCGCAGATCCAACACCAATTGCACCACCACCTTGAACAAGACATCTTGCCTCCGCCAAATCGCAAAACAAAGCACCTACGCCAACCCGGGCAGCGTGCCAACAAACGGCAATCGGTTCAGCTAATGCGGCATGTTCGATTGCAACGCCATGTGGCACTTCAACAAGATTTCGTTTCGGCATGACCAATTGCTGTGCAAAAGCTCCTTCGCGGGGCTGCATCGAAATAATCTGACGCGACTGGCAAAGGTTTTCACGCCCTTCCAAGCAATATCGACACATTTGACAGGTCACCAGCGGGTTCACAGTCACATTTTTGCCCGCCATCGGCCCACTCAAAACTTGACCTGCTGCCTCGTGACCAAGGATGAGAGGCGCAGGGCGGCGTTCATCGTGGCCAAGATAAGCGTGCATGTCGGACCCGCAAATGCCAACAGCATCTACGCGGATCAAATTGTTGTCCCCACTCGCTTTCAAATCTTCCCGCTCGTGAATTTCCAGCGTTTTTGGACCAACATAAACAAGCGCTTTCATCGCATAGCTCCCTCTCAAAACAAGCCTATATGCCCTAAAAATATAATAGGCCTTTGATAATCATCCTGATTTATGTGTTTCAGGAAAGAATACCTTGTATGGCCATGCGCCATACTCTAGCCGTGTGGCGTCAGGTCAAAATTTTCAGTTGGGTAGTATTTGTGCAACCGTACGTCTGCCGCCCGTGCGTGACCCTCCATCCCTTCGAGTCGTGAGATCCGTGCCGTAGCTTCAGCCACCCGCTTAGAACCATCACGCGTAGAACGCTGCCACGTCACAACCTTCATATATTTATGCACGGACAAACCACCTGTATAGCGTGCAGAGCCTGAAGTTGGCAGCACATGATTCGTACCAGAGGATTTGTCACCATAAGAAACTGTTGTTTCTTCACCGAGGAAAAGAGAACCATAGCATTGCAGATTGTCGAGCCACCAATCAAGGTCAGTCGCCTGCACCGTAAGGTGTTCTGGAGCGTAGTCATCTGAACACGCTGCCATTTCAACACGATCGCTACACACGATGACTTCGGCATAATCGCGCCACGCAGCCCGGGCATTGTCACGGTTCAATTCTGGCAATTCTTCAATCAGTTCTGGTACACGTGCCATGACCTTTTCCGCAAGCGGCATATCGTCAGTGACCAACCAAACAGGGGAATTATAGCCATGCTCAGCTTGGGAGACTAAATCCACTGATACAATTTCCGCATCTGCATCCTTATCCGCTAAGATCAAGCTGTCAGTTGGGCCAGCAATCATATCGATACCCACCCGGCCAAACAGGATACGTTTGGCTTCAGCTACAAACTGGTTGCCCGGGCCGACAATGATATCAGCTTCAGGCAGATCGAACAGGCCAAACGTCATAGCTGCAACGCCTTGAACACCGCCCATCGACAATATCTTATCAGCTCCACATAAATCCGCGGCGTAAATGATTGCAGGGGCAACACCATCCTCGCCTTGGGGTGGAGAACATGCTGTGATGTGTTGAACACCGGCTACCTTTGCAGTGGTGACAGTCATCATGGCCGATGCGATGTGGGAATAACGCCCACCGGGCACATAACAGCCAGCAGCACGAACCGGTATTGTTTTCTGGCCTTCGATCAGGCCTGGACGCACTTCTAGTTGGAAGTCTTGCATCGACTCTTTCTGCGCTGTGGCAAAATGCTTAATATTCTCGTGTGCAAAGGCAATATCATCTTTTAGCTTTTGAGGTACTTTAGCTGAGGCTGCTTCGATCTCCTCCCTGCTCAAAATCAAAGCACCATGGTAGTTGTCAAATTTCTCAGCGTATTTCTTGGCTGCTGTTTCGCCCCCCTCCTCTATTTCATTCAGAATACCGCGCACAGTGTCATGCACAGACGCGCTGTCTGTTTTCGAAGTCTTCGGTGCTTTTTTTAGGTAGGTGCGTGCCATTGGTAGGGCTCTTTCAAAGTTGAGAGGTTTGATGCGTCATGAAGCATAGGACGGCTCCCACACAAGCAGACACCTGGAGTTTAGGAGAATCCGAAACTGTGTTTTGGAGATAGAGCTGTCTTTCGGGTGAACAGTTTCCGCTATTTCCCTCCTTATTTTAGAACTTAAAAGGAGCTAACCATGCCATGTAAACATTAGTTTAAAGATTTTTCATTATCTTCAAAAGCGGCTATCGATGTTAATGTAATTCTCCGGACCTGGCGCGCCTGCCACAAAATGGTTGCGCTCAAAAGCTGAGCCGGAACACCGCTTATCTCGTGGTATATCCACTCAAATTATTATTGCACACTACTTTTGAAAATCGTTGTTTCAAAACTGCTGCCCTCACTTCAACGCGAAGTATTCTCAGAGTACTCCTTGATATCGATTTTTACTTTCAAGTTAGAAAAATTATACTTAGCTTTGATAAAATATTTTAGAAACATCTATTGTCAGAACGTCTACTTCTCACATTTGCGTGGCTCAATGCAGCAAGTTATGCATGATGAAATTATTATAAACTCGAAATTTGTTGAAAAAATCGTGTTTAATACCTTAGAAAATTCTTTCGCAAACACTAAGAATACTTTTCAAATACAGTGCAGTATTTCAACGCCCAGCGCCGCAATAGTTTTTGCTGCATAGCTTTGGAACGGTTTCGCCAAGCTCTACTGCCTGCTGGTCGTTCACGATCAGCTTTCTTTATTTTAGCCCGCTTAATCATATCAGCAGTAAAAATAGCGAAGGTGAGCTTTTGCCCATTTTTTCCAACAATGTATCCCGCAAGTGCGCTGGTAAAATTTAGCGTTCCAGTCTTTCCGGACACGGTAACGCCCTCAATCGGGGCAAGGCGCCCTTTTGAATTCAAAAGTTTGATTGTCTTCAGTGCTGGAGGCAATGGACCGTCGCGATTAGATCGTGTAAGGACCTGTACCATCTGATTGGCGCTTACACGACTGGCGTCACCGAGGCCTGAGTGGTCTACGAATTTGACCCCTTTTATCCCATAAGTTTGCTCCAGCCAAACCGCCATTTCTTTACCAGAATTATTTAAAGTTTTGATCAAAGCGCGCCGCCGCTGTGTAGCGGTCAGGCCCATAATCTCAGCTGTCAAATTTGTAGAAAATTTAAGCATAGACTTTGACTGATCCAACAAAGTCTCGCTTACCTCTTGTGCGACAACCGTGCCATTTGGCAGTGTTTTAGCAATTTTTGCATGAGGTAATTGCACGCCTTGTTGCGCAGCAACGAACCTGAAGACCTCGCCAACATACGTCTCGATGTCGCGAACGGGCAACCATCGTCCACCACCGGCACCTAGAGCATCGCGCATAACAGACCAGTGCTCCACGTTGCCACTGTCTTTGTATGTAAACAGGGGCGCTTGACGGTCGACGATAGACATCTGAATGCCGCGGACGGGTGGCCGCATACGCCTTGTTCGCGCATCTATCGTTGTTGAATAACCGCTGCTTATTCTCTTCCATTCAAAGTAAACACGGTTAAAATTCAAGTTCAGCCCAGACAAAGACGGATTATAGCCGACATAAACTGGTTGCGTGTCATCAATGACGCGTTGATAAGGCAAAGCGCCAGCAAAAATACGTAATCTTCCTGTGACCCCCTTTATCCCATACTGTGCTACGCCGCGTGCTAAATTTGACAGCATGTCACTGTCACAATGCGGATCACCACCACCTGCCACAACCAAATCACCTTGCACGATTCCACCTTCCACCGAACCTGTCGCAATCACTCGTGTGGCATAACGGAAACTACTTCCGAGATGATGTAACGCATAAAGCGCAGTTACTACTTTCGTAACACTTGCAGGCGGCAACGATGTGTTTGGTGTCAAAGACTCCAAAATACGCCCCGATTCATCAGCGACTGCAATACTCACGCTTCCTGACAGCCCAGCATCAGCAATAACTTTGAGAAGGTCCTTTTCGGGATGTTCCGCGTTAGTCTTTTCCACGCCACGTAAAGGGCGCTTTTTTGGACGTAGAGACGTTTTAGGAGCCTTTGCAAACACAGGAATTGCTGCCGTGGCCAATAATGCAGAAATTAAAAATCGTCTCGTAACCATTGATCACTCAAACTGTACTGCCCCGTGAAGGGAGTTTAAATCCAGAGCCTATGCTTTGGAAACATCCCAATCACTACTTGTGCGGATTTGGGTGCTGGATAAATCGACCATAGGCCCGCTCAGCATGCACCATGAAGGTGCTTTGCGAATTGGTAATACTTCCGCGGTGCTAGCGCTAACACGGTATTGCGCATACCGTCTTGCGGTCTGCGATCCAAGTGCCGTCAACTGCTGGCCTGGGCGCGCCATTACGCCAATCGGAACCGTTTCCATAATCCAATTCCAATCCTTCCAACGATGAAAGCTCGCAAGACTATCAGAACCCATCAACCACACAAAGCGCACTCCTTTGTAACGTGGCAACAAAGCCTGTAACGTTGCAGCAGTATATCGCGTCCCGAGCCAAATTTCGAAATCTGTGACTAGAATCCGCGGATCATCCACCAGATCAAGACAAGCCTGAACCCGCCGCCCAATCTCTACAGGTCCACGCTTTTTGAGTGGATTACCAGGCGTTACCATCCACCACACCCGGTCAAGATGAAGCCGCTTTAATGCCTGTTTCGTAATGTGCAAATGCCCAGCATGTGGAGGATCAAAAGATCCACCTAGAAGGCCAATTCTCTGACCCTCCGTGGCAAAGGGAAATGGAGCTATCATGTGAAATCAAACCTCAATAGCCTAACAAATAACGCACAATCATTTGGCACACCACCCCTCACCACGCGTCAACATACCGCCCACTCGGAATACACGCTCCTGCCGTTGTAAATGCACGGTCTATGAAGGCTCTTGTCTCGCTTGGATCAATTACCGCATCAAACTCCAACTGGCTGGCCGCATTCAAAGCCTTACCTTTTTCATAAAGCCTATCAACCAAACGCTGATACTCTTTTGCCCGCTCATTCTCATTTTTTATTGCCGCTAATTGTTCTCGATGACCAAGACGTACTGCGCCCTCTAACCCCATGGCGCCGACCTCTCCCGTCGGCCAGGCTGCGCAAAAATGAGGTCGATCAAATCCGCCACCTGCCATTGCCATTGCACCCAGCCCATACGCTTTACGCAAAATTATAGTCACTAGTGGCTGCTCAAAATGAGCTCCTGCCAAAAACAATCTTGAAATATGGGCGACCTGACCTGTAGTCTCAATTTCTGGTCCAACCATGAAGCCGGGGGTATCACACAACGTGAGAACAGGCACCCCCCAAGCGTCACAAAGCTGCAAAAACCGCGCGCCCTTATCGCCTGCCTCCGAATCAATCGCTCCGCCTAGATGCAACGGATTATTAGCCAAAACCCCAATCGCACGCCCATTTATCCGCGCAAATCCTGTGATCATTCCAATCCCAAACCCGTGACGCAGCTCCAGCCAAGATCCTTGGTCTACTACAGCTTGCACGGCAACGCGCATATCATAGGCTTTGGTACGATCAGCGGGCACTATTTCACGCAATGCATCAGTAGCGCCCTCTCCAGAATCAGCAATTTCTGAAATTCCTAACAACCGTTTGGTTGCGGCAACACCATCAATTTCGTCTGCCACGACCAAATCATGTAAACCATTCTTGTCTTGAACATCCGAAGGTCCAATTTCCGTTGGTTTAACAACGCCAAGGCCACCACCCTCAATCATCGCGGGGCCACCCATGCCAACAAAACTGTTTTTGGTCGCGATTCTTACGTCACAGACGCCAAACAGCGCCGCATTTCCAGCAAAGCAGTAGCCAGCGACTATCCCTATCTTTTGGCCCTTATGTGCAGCAAAATTACGGAAGGATGTGATGTTGAGCCCAGCCGTGATGAAATGTGCCACATCGTAATCATTGGGACGCCCACCACCACCTTCGGCAAATAGGACTATCGGCAACCCGTCTCGCCCAGCAACTTCAATCAAACGATCCATCTTCTTGTGATGGTAAAATCCCTGTGTCCCCGCCAAAACCATGTAATCAACCGCCATTGCTGCTACTGGTCGCCCCGCGACTGTAC
>TARA_Y100000385_G_scaffold34688_1_pt1 | contig 14936 bp, 8 predicted proteins | sample TARA_Y100000385 | Tara Oceans TARA_Y100000385 (sample SAMEA2620980) | marine metagenome | biome: marine biome (ENVO:00000447); feature: surface water layer (ENVO:00002042); material: "saline water (ENVO:00002010), including plankton (ENVO:xxxxxxxx)" | depth 5 m
GACGGCGGTTACGAATGGGACGAAAGCGGCGAACTCGCCAGCCCCCTCTCCGGTTCCGGCATTGCCACGACCACACGTGTGCTGATGCAAACCGGCGACATGGATAGCTACGCATCCTTCAAAGCCTTCCAAACTGCAGTGCTGGCAAATCCGCTCAGGGTCCAACGTAACCAGGTCGCCTATCAATCCGGCCGCGATGGCTCCCAGTTAGTTTGCTTCCGCTACGATGCACACGAGCACAAGCGTTTCAAACTCCCAACGATCGATGGTCAGGCAATCGACTTACGTCCCGACTGGACCTTCAACAGTCCCTGCCTCAACAACTCGTTCGGCGGCGATCAAGTGAAGGTAAGCATCGGTCCGATTCAGGAAGTTTACGACTTTGGAACAACGAGCCTATAACAGCGACTCTCTAAAAAACAGATAGTATTTCATGACAACAAAACGACTCTTTTCGTTCGGGTGCCCGACACTCGAGGAGTTTGAAACGCATGCACGTCGCGCCAAAGAACTGGGCGCAACGCACATCATGATCACCGCGGATCTGCCACCGGCGATGTGGCAATACGAGGAAAGCGGCGATCCCTACACGGCTTGGTTTGTCATTAATCCGGGACTGCTGAAGATTTTTCCACCCGAAGCAGTCGCGCCTTTTGTAGACACCTCGTTTGCAGGAGAGGTCGTGGATCTGCTTAAAGAACGCTGCGAAATTCTGCGCAAGCTGGGGCTCAAAGGCTATTGGTTTACCAATGAGCCGCAGGTGCTGCCCGAAGCCTTTTTCTTAGAATACCCGCACCTGCGTGGCCCGCGCGTCGATCAGTCCAACCGTGCGCGCTTAGCGCATTTCGCGCCCTGCGCGGATCAACAGGAAACGCTGGATCTCTATGCGGATTCGATGAAGCGCCTGCTGACCGAGTGCCCGGAGATCGAGCTGTTTTATTTCCTCACCACAGATTCGGGTTCGGGCTTCTGCTGGTCGCCTGCGCTCTACCCGGGCAAGAATGGCAATACACTTTGCAAACACCGTCCAATGGAGGATCGCGTATCCGGATGGCTGCTGAACCTGCGCCGCGCGGCCGAATCCGTCGGCAAAAACATCCTCGTCGATATCAATGAGATTGAACCGCGCGAATGGATGCTGCCCACTTTTGCCGATCCGATGAAGATCATCGAAAAGTTGGAACCTGGGCTGGCAATTAACCATATGGAAGGTCCCACCGGCAACCGCTTCATTAGCCGCGGGATGGGCCCCGTTTGGTGGAATCCCTTCTACCCGGTCGTCGGCATTGCCCGGCCGTTTGACTTCATTCGTCAATGCGTGGAAGAGGCCCAACAGGAGGCCAGCATCCGCGTCAGCACGGTCAATGATATCGAAAATGCGGACCTTCTTTTCCACCTGCTTAAGAAGTATCAGGAACAGCAACCGGAAACCGAATATGAGAGCATGACTCTGCTGCGCGAAGCCGCCGAGGAAATCGGAGGCGAGGCACAGGCCGACCGTATTCTGTCGCTATGGATGCGAATTGACCAAATCGAAAAGTATTTGGGCACGCTGGACTTTGGTCCATTGTTCATCATGACCTGTGTGCTCACCCGCTGGACGACGCGTCCTCTCCTCCCCTTCCCAGAAGAGCTGCCAAAAGAGGACAAGGAATACTACCTCAATTATATCCTACAGTCCAAAGGCGATGAACAGGCAGACAATCCGCTTGATGTTCAGGCCATGGATATGTTCAAGGGATGGGGCGCGAAGCTGCTGGTGCAGTCCTCACTCAGCAAAGTGGAGGCGGAGATCAAAGCCGCCCGCGACATTCTTTCTGAGCTGGTCGAATCAGCTGAAGGTGAGCTGAAGCAACAGTGGCGACTATGGGATCAGAAAATGGATGCCATGCGCTGCCTCGTCCGCAACGTGGATCAGGTGGTTTCCCACCAGGCACACATCGATCGCATCAAGGCCAGAGTCGCCGAAGTGCCCGTGGATCAAAATCCCGTGCTCGGCCTTCAGGGCGGCTGGGACTACGAGGACTGCCTGAATACGGCCCGTGCCGAAATCGACAACAGTCTCTACCTGAAACGACTGATCGAGACCGCCGACGGGCCACTCATTGATATCGCACCCGATGCAAGAAATGAAAACGTCCTGCGCTTCGGACCGGATTTCACCCAACAGTTGAAACTAAAAACCGACATCATGAACGCGCACTGGCAGGACTATACGCGCTTGTTCGAAACCCCGAATCCTTAACGCCATGATGAGAAGTCGATACAAGTTTCTAACAGGATTAATTGCCGCGCTTTACCTAACCAGCGCATCGCTTTCAGCAGAGACCGCCAAGCCGATTAAAGTCTTCCTGCTCGGCGGGCAGTCGAACATGGCCGGACAGCTGAAGGAGTATTGGTCCGATGTGCAATCTCCCTACAAAGATCCGTTCCCACAGATTCAGCTCTGGCACAACAAGCGCAATCAATGGGCCCCCCTCGCCCCGACCCATCGACTCGGGCCAGAGATTGGCTTCGGTCATGCCATTGCCAAAGCATTTCCCAATGAAGATGTCCGCCTAGTCAAATACGCCATCAACGGCACCGCTCTCTATAACGACTGGGCACCCACCGATGGTCCCTGCTACATCGGATTTATGGCAGCGGCGCAGGGAGCGCTGGCAGACCTTGAGGCCAAGCAGCTACCCTATGAAATTGTCGGCATGCTGTGGCTGCAGGGAGAAAGCGATGCGGTGGAAAAGATGGGGGCTGAGTATGAACAAAACCTGTCCGCCTTCATCGAGCACATGCGCAGCACATTCAACACACCCGAGATGCCCTTTATCTTAGCACGGGTGCGTAATTTTTACGGCAAAGGTGAACAAGCACAAATGGTCCGCACCGCCCAGCAATCCCTGGCTGAGCAAATACCGAATGTCGCCTGGTTTGATACCGATGATCTCAACCCGCTCGTCAACGGCGGGCACTACGGATTAGCCGGCACACTCGAGATCGGCAAACGCTTTGCAGCTGCTTACATGGAAGCGATCGGCTCATCAGGCCAACCATAATGAAACGAGAAGACATCCAGATCCGCGATCCCTTCGTGCTGCCCGTGCAGGAGGAGCAGTGCTACTATTTGTTCGGCACCACGGATCTGAATTGCTGGAACGACGAAGCCACTGGCTTTGATTGCTACCGCAGTCGCGACCTGAAAAATTGGGACGGCCCGATTCCGGTCTTCCGTCCCCCCGCGGACTTTTGGGCCACGCATAATTTCTGGGCACCCGAGGTCCACCGATTTAACGAGCGCTTCTATATGTTTGCCACCTTCGCCGCAGACAAACGCTACCGCGGCACGCAAGTCCTCGTCGCCGACAAGCCGGAAGGTCCCTATGCCCCACTCACCGACGGCCCGATCACTCCGCCGAATTGGCAGTGTCTGGATGGCACGCTCTATGTGGATCCAGAAGGCGCGCCGTGGATCGTGTTCTGTCATGAGTGGATGCAGGTTCACAATGGAGCGATGCATGCCATGCAACTCTCGGCCGATTTGAAGAAGGCAGTGGCACCACCAGTGTTTTTATTCAACGCCTCTGAAGCACCGTGGGCTTACCCCTCCGGTTGGCCGGCCAAAGGCGAACGCTCACAGTTCCCCAGCTATCTATCCGGCCCCGAGCTCAACGCTGCGTATCCATTTCCTCTATACATCACTGATGGCCCCTTCTTGCATCGCACTGCCAACGGCAGCTTACTGATGCTCTGGTCTACCCTCGGCAACGACGGCTATACCATGGGACTCGCCCGCTCAACATCCGGCCATATCACCGGACCGTGGGAGCAAGTCCCCGAACCGCTCTGGACCGAAGACGGCGGGCACGGCATGCTCTTCCGCAACTTCGAGGGGCAGTTATACCTCACCCTACACCAGCCCAACAACACGCCGAACGAGCGACCGCATTTTATTGAAATCGAAGAGTCGAAGGACCTTATTCTATTAAAGAAAACCAAAAGTGACACTCCATGAAAACAAACTTAATCTTGAGCATCAGCCTCGCAACATTGCCCTTCGCTGCTGCGCTCTTCGCATCTCCAATCGTGCTTGAGAATCAGCAGACCTCCCGTGTAACAGAACTGTCCGCCTCGGTGCGTTCTGGACAGGTATTCCTCACCTGGGATGAAGTTCCGAGCGTCGATGGGACGACCTTCGAGGTGTTCATGCACGCCTCCCCCATCACTGATGAGACTCTAGACGACGCTCAAAAAGTCGGCCATCATGTGGAAGCCGGCAGTGCCTGTGACTGGTGGAAGAATCCGGCGGCCTTCGAGGCCGAAGCACCGACGGATCGCAGTCACGGCTTTATAATCGATGGCACTGAATTGGATCCCACGGGCGGGCTGTTTGTGCATACCGTTAGCGAAGCAGATCCAGCGACAATGCATTTTGCGGTGCTTCCGTCAAATGCCTCGGCAGCCGATCTGGTTGTAGGCGAAAATTCTTTGACGCAGGGAGTGACCGCTACAGTCGCATTGCCGCAGCCTATTCAGCTAAAGGCCGCACCGGAAGCCGGTAGCGCGGTCGGCAAAAGCCTCACTTTGGTGCTGCACGGGCGCGGCGGTGGTCGAGATGAAAATGATCAATCCAACTTTGTGGCCTTCGGCGATGGCACGCAGGGATGGCGGCAAGGACTGGCCCGTAAATTCATCGTATCAAGCGATGCCAACGGCATCATCATCGAGCCCCGCGACTGGTTGTGGGTCGGACGCCCTCTACTGTTCTCTAGCGATGCACGCGACCACGGGCTCGCCATCAACACCTGGTGGTATGGCTGCAATGATCATATCTATGACGCGGCAGCCGTCCCCAACGGAGTGGTCGTGAACTACACTGAAGCGTATTTGCTCTACCTCGTGCGCTGGGCGCAGCAACACTTTGGAACGGACCCACAAAAGACCTATCTAGTTGGCACTTCCATGGGAGGCAGCGGAGCGATCTCGGTCGGGTTCCACCACCCGGAGGTGTTCGCCAGCATTTATAGTCAAGTGCCGGTGGTCGCCTATACCCGCCGCGCCAGTGCCGACGGGCGGTCGAACTTAGTGCGCCTTGATGGCCTGAGTGGCCAAGTATGTGACGAGACCGTAATGAGCGACGAAGGAATATCGGTCATGGAGCGAATGGACAGCGAACGCATCGTGCGGGACCATGACGGCGAACTGCCGTTCCTCGTCCTCTGCCATGGCCGAACCGACAAGTCCATTCCATGGGTGAACAATCCATCCTTCTATCGTGCACTCAACGATTCAAAGCGCGGATTTGCTGCCTATTGGGACAACGGAGCACACGACATGTGGAAATATGTGCCTGCGGATGTCACCGAATTCTATACCACCCAAGCGCTCGCGTTAAACGACAGCTACCCGGCCTTTAGCAATTTTTCCGACAACCGAGATCCCGGTGATGGCGAACGCGATGATGGCGATGTGATCGGCTGGATGAATCGCGGGATCTCTTGGACCCATCTGATCGAAACCGAAAACTCATGGAGCCTGACGCTGCATGCCAAAGGCGAGTTTTTGCCCGCCTCAGTGACGGTGGATGTGACCCCACGGAAGCTGTCAAAATTTCAGATCGCCCCGCATGAAACACTGCTGGTCAACGGCACTCCGATACAAGCAGATGCCAAAGGGCGTCTGACAGTTACCCAAGTGCAGATCAACAAGGAATCCTCTCATTTTCTACAAATTCAACGATCACACTAAATTCAAAAGCCACAGCGCATCCCTATCTTAACCACTGAGCGTAGCCGCCACTACAAATGAAAACACTCCAAACGATCACCATCTTAACTGCCGCACTCCTTCTAGCCGGATGCGCCACACACACCATGCAATCGACTCAATCCCCCGACCAAGCTGCCTTCGAACAGGCAAATCACAGCAACTGGCAAACCGCCTTTACCGACGACTGCACCGGCGACTGGACCGAGCAATGGTTCCTCGACGGCGAAGTCGGCACCGTCACCAACGGTCTCGACGGCATGGAACTGACGGCTGGTCCAGAATTCAAAAACGATGCCCACCACATGGTGCTGTGGACCAATGACGTGTTCGCAGGCGACGTGAAGATCGAATACGATTATACCCGCCTCGATGAGGAAACCAACTGCGTGAACATCCTCTACATACAAGCCTCCGGCAGCGGTGAAGCGCCCTACGTCGAAGACATCACCGAGTGGAACGAGCTGCGCAAAGTGCCTGCCATGCGCATGTATTTTGACCACATGCAGACCTATCACATCAGCTATGCCGCCTTCCCCAACGACGAAGACGCCACTAGCTATATCCGCGCACGCCGCTACATGCCGAATGCCACCGGCCTGAAAGGCTCCGACCTGGAACCGGACTACTACCCGGAAGGCCTGTTCGGGACGGGCGTGCCGCACAAGATCACCGTCATCAAGAAAGCGCGCGACCTCTACATGAAAGTCGAAAACGCCGAGCAAACACTCTACTGCCACATGGCTAACCCAGACCTGCCGGCGATTACTGAGGGCCGCATCGGCCTGCGCCATATGTTCACCCGCTCCTCACGCTATAAAAACATCCGCATCAGCTCCCCTGAGTGATTCGAGAAATGGAAATGGTCAGGCGATCCGAGTCGGCGGCTGGAAGTATCTGAGAGGCAAACAGGTGGACGGCCTTCACGGTGTTGAATTCCCCGTGGTGGAACTGCTTTTTAATTTGGATGCAGATATTTCTGAGTCCGAAAATCTGATACAACAGCATCCTGAAAAAGCACACCAACTAGCGGAGCGCTTGCGCTGAAAAGAAAAATCACCCGTCAATTAACGAAGAAGCCATAGATACATCGTGGGCAATAAGTGAAAAAATCACATGCCTTGTAGGCGCTACAGCATCTAATTCAACGAGCATCCGCTGCGATCTGACCAGCCGGCCATGGCTCAAAAAATTGCTTGAAACCCTGGGGCCATAAACAATAATGAATAAATACATGTAAATACATGGAAAAAGTCCTGCAAGGTCACCCCCTCCCAGCGCACGCTCCGATGCAGTGCCACTCAAGCACAGCCAAATTTCCCCAAACTTTTCAAAATGTCCTCCTTACACCACAGCTCCAGCGGCAACGGCACGGCCTACTACACGCCACAGCTTAAACGCCCGAAAACCGGCGGCTTTGCGCTCGTCATTGCACTGTCTTTAATGGCATTCGTCCTGTTGCTGCTTTTATCGATCTCCACCTTAGTTCAGGTCGAGACTAGATCCGCGGACACACAAAAAGAAAAACTAGAGGCACAGCAAAACGCGCTACTGGGGCTAAAAATGGCGCTAGGTGACCTACAGAAGCTTAGCGGCTCTGACCAACGAATCACAGCCTCTGCCGAAATCTTCGATACGGATGCGAGCACAGGAGACATTGAAGGGGTGACACACCCGAATTGGGTCGGCGTATGGGACTCGGATCCCGGCCTCACCCATCTGAATGATCGTCTCAACACGACTGATCCTTATTACAACTATAATGCACGCCGTGACGGCAGTGACAACCGCTTCCTAGGCTGGTTGGTCTCCGGCAATCAAAACAACATAACAGACCACGACGCCGCAATCACAGCCGACAACCAGCATCTCATCTATGGAACCGATTTCGACGACACCGATCCACGGCAAGTCGCCAACCAAGTGCGCGTCGAAAAAATGCCGATCACCAAAGGCAGCACAACCGCCGGAAACTACGCCTATTGGGTGAGCGACGAAAATACCAAGGCACGTATTGATGCCTACGAACTGGTCAACACCACCGTGCCGATCGCAGATGTTGAGCGCAGCCGCTTCATCATTAACCAGCGCAATGCGATCGAGAAAGTCGCCTCTCAGGGCGACGTCTTTAGCAGCCTCACCGGTGATAGCGAGCAAGACGCCATCAACGCGTTCACATCGCCCAACGACTTGAACTTCATTTTAGGTAATACCGACGACGTGCAAACCAGTCTGCAACAGAATGCACTCACACTCACCAGCAGCGCTTATAGTCTACTGACCGATAGCTACAGTAGTGGCCTCAAAACCGATTTGAGCACGCTGCTACGTCAAGGCTCTCTCAGCACTGCACTCGACAACGGGATCCCCACATACACTAACGGCGACGACAGTCACGCAATAGCGCGCTATCCGGCCGACGCTGGCTCGAACCTCGCTCCCGAGTCGGCGACTTGGGAACAACTCCAGTCCTACGCGACGACCACCGTCGAGCCATTCGGCAACGCGATCACTGCACGCAAGCACAGCGCGACCGAACACGGCTACTACCCCATCGTCACTCGCTACCGCCTCAACATCGTGCCGGTGCTGGTCAAAGACGAAGCTAACGACATATTGAACTACCATATCGAACCAGTGGTAGTGTTAAACAACCCCTACAACGCAAGCCTCCGGCTCAGCAACGATATGCACGTGCAGCTCTACTTTGAAAAAAGAGACCTCGCCGCCAACCGGGGTATACGCATTAGCAACTCGTTCGTCAAATGGGACCCGGCGGGTCGCTACCAATCCTTCGGGAATGGAGAATGGGGAGGCACCGACCTCTTCGAGAACAATGATTTGATCACCTACACGGATTCCAACGGAATCGAATATGTCGGCTTCACCTTTAAGCTGCCCGCCATCACCTTAGCCCCTGGCGAGGTCACGACACTCGGAGTCGCCAATGATGGTAGCATCTACACCGGCAGCAATCTATTGGAACAAGGTGCTTATGACACCGGCACCTCGAATGTAATAATGACACATAAAGACGCCAGTGGCACGATCTTCCACTCTAATCTCGCATGGGCCAATATCATTGAAACAAAAATGCCTCAAGGAGCACTACAGATCAACGTCGACACCCCAGGGATTCAGCAAAGTGTGGTCAATACCACCAACCCAAAAACCGGCGGCCAGATCCATGTCAAACTACTCCCCTTCAAGATGGCGATTGGACTCAGCGATCAAGAACAGCCCACTCAACTGGATGATTTTTACCACCTCGCACAAGGTTTCGAATGCTCCGTGCCCAATGGGCAAATGCGCACCAGTAGCAGCACGGACCAGAAGTATGACCGCAATGGAGTCCTCAAAGTCAACAGTCTTTACGATTACAATGCGATGACTAGTCGGGCCGTAAACTTCGATATCGTGATGGCCGGTGGTTTTGAGTATCCTGACAATGACATACGCGGGGGAATCGATTCCTGCGCGTCGGGCTTTCGCATCAACAACCGCTGGCTGATCGGCCACAATTTCCGAGCCCCTCACCATGCACCCGTCGCCACCGATCATACCGACTACGCACCGAATACACTCTACGGCGGAGTTGCCGGCTATCAACCCTGGGCCGCAACAGGTGATCGTTTCCACCACACCGCGGTTGTCGAAATGGACAATGACGGCAAAGCCTTCTGGGGCACTGGCATCGATAGCAACGGCGAGTCCACCAACACATTTTTCGACTTACCAAGCCCAACGCTCGGCATTCTGTCATTGGCTCAGTTGCAGCATATGCAAATCTCCACCGTCAGCTCCAGCCATCTCTATGGTATTGGTAACGGCGTCGCAGATCTAAAAATCGGCGACACCGGCCGCCTATTCAAGGATGACAACTTCGAAGAAGACGCTCCCAACGCCTACCTAGCAGTGGATCAATCCTTCCTGATCAACAATGCCCTATGGGACAGCTTCTTTTTCTCCGGATTGAGCACGGATGTAACTACAGCCGACCTGTCGAGCTGGCAAGCGGTGCCACTCAATAACCGTTACGAATTTTCCGCAACCGCCACGCCCACTGAAATCAACGATCCTACCCGCACCTCGGAAGCGCTCTATGTGCGCGGCGGATTCAATATCAACAGCACCAAAAAGGAAGCCTGGAAGGCAGTTCTCGCCGGCGCTAACACTTTGAACATCGATCCCGCGGACACAGGCAACTCGATCAAGCTGCAATCCCCCATCAGCCGTAGCAGTTTTCCGAGCCAAGCATCCGGCGACAGCTATGCGGAGCGGCTCAACGGCTTCCGCGAACTCAGCGACGCGGAACTGGACAGCTTGGCTGCGAACATTGTCGAAGTGATTAAAACACGAGGCCCCTTTCTCTCACTCAGTGATTTCGTGAATCGTCGTATCCAAAATGGCAATACCACGGTGGGGCTCTATGGCACGCTCGAAGCAGCCATCCAAGCCCCGGAAGACCCAACTCCAAATATCAACGACAACAGGATCACCACTACCAGTGGCCCACTGGACCAATACACCGAAGACGACCAACCGAAGTGGGTCACCCAACCCGCCGATTACATTACCGAACTCTTCGAAGGCCCGCGCGGCGAAGGCATTAGCCAATGGATCACGCAAGCGGACCTACTGCAGCGCATTGCCCCCGTCATTAACGCTCGCTCGGATACCTTCACCATCCGCGCCTATGGGGAATCGATTGACCCTATCTCCGGCGAGTCTGTTTCCACCGCCACCTGCGAGGCCAGCGTGCAACGAATCTATGACTATACCGACGACACCGGCAATACCCCCGATCACGCAGCCACGGTTTTCAACAACGCAACTGAAGCCTTTGAAGCTGGCAACTTAACCGCACTCAATCAACAGTTCGGCCGTAGATATAAAATCGTTAGCCTCAAATGGCTATAACCACAAACGACCCCATGCCTAACCTACGTCCATTGATTCGGCACACACTCGCCCTTGCCTTATTCTGCGTCTATGCCTCAGCAGCCTCAGCTCAATCGGCTGAAGAAGAGGAAACCATCCAGATTAAGTATCGGACATTCGGCTGGGGCCTACAAAAAAGCCTCAGCACTCCGACCAGTAAAGAGGTAGTGAACCTGATGAACTCGCAATTTTCGGGACAGCAACGCTACAGCGGACCACGGGTAATGCGGTTCTATAAAAGCGAATCCGCAGGCATCGACGACTGGGAAGCCAGCCCCACAATAGCCGAAATCGCACCCGATACGGATAATAAAGACAGCGCGACACCCCCGCCACCATTAGCAGAAGTCACCATCCCACACGGAATCAAAGAGGTGCTGCTCATTTTCTTTCCCGCGCCACAAGGATCAAAGCTCCCCCTCCGCGCAATTGCGCTGGACGACAGCCTCGCCCGCACCGATGACCGCAACGTGCATTTTTATAATCTCAGTCCGATCGTGCTTGTGGTAAAAACCTTTGATAAAGTCAAAAAAGTCGCCCCCCGCCAACAATCACGCTGGGAGCTCAAAGCAGACCAGAACAAATCCTCCATCGCCATCGCGGTGACAGATCCCGAAACAAAGGTCGTCTATAGCACTCGCTACCGCATGCGTGAAGGGCAACGTATCGTCTTCTTTGCCCGCAAACAACCAAGCAACAACCCCGATGGCACACCGAAACTGCACGTCACCTCGCTGATGAACACAATCGGAAGTAAACAAGCGGCACCTCGACCAGGCAATCAAGCCGACGAGGAAGCAATCGCCGAAGGAATTTATTAGGACGAAGGGGAAGGCGACTGTCCCCAGTCGCCGCATGCCTAAAACCCCCTGCATCACTCGTTTTGCTTCGCGCTAGTTTAGCTAACGGATATTTTTTTCGTCAAAGCTAAATCATACATTGACGTCCAATATGTAATTACACATACATCCAGTATGGCAGAAAAAAGCGCAAAAGTGACCATTCAAGATGTCGCCAAACAGGCCGGCGTCTCCACCGCAACCGTCTCGCGTATGATCAACGAGAATGGCTTCGTCAGCACGGAAGCCAGAAAAGCGATCCAAGCAGTCATCAAGGCGACTGGCTACAACCCGACGCGCCGACGCCGGCAATCAGAAATGGCTGCCTCTGCTCTAAAGAACAGCAATGCCACCTTGATTTGGACGACCAGCCAAGAGATGCAAATGAGCAACTCAGGGCGCGATATGATGCTCGGCCTGACCGAAGGCCTACGAAAAATCAATGCCAGCCTCAATGTGGATTACATCGATTCAAGCGACACGATTCCACACTCACTACAAAACGGCAGCATCGACGGAGTTTTCATTCATGGCCCGGCGCCCAAAGCGAGCACTCTCAAATATTTTAAGAGATTCCCGGTCGTGTGGCTGCTGCAACAAGGCTCCAAAGACTACGGCGACCGCGTGCAACCGGACCACAGATATGCTGGCGCGCTCGCCGCCCAACACCTGATCGACCAAGGCTGCCGACGGCTCTGCTGTATCACCACCGATTCATCAATCAGTGATTATTCCCAAGCACGGTCCGAAGCCTTCCTGAATCTGGCAAACCAGAATCAGATTTCAAGCTCAGTGCTCGAACACGACGCGCCAGTACCTGAAGAAGCCACCCCCACAATGCGCAAAAGCATCGCAGCCGAAATGGCGGCAGGCTTTGTCAAACTCAACCCGCGCCCCGACGGCCTATTCGTCGCCAGCGACCTCGGCCCTTACGTACATCTCGAACTGACAAAACTCGGCATCATTCCAATGAAAGATGTCTGCATGGTCGCCGGCGATGCCAACATCTGCGCACAGTTCCCACTCAGCCCCGCGCCAGTAACAATCCGAATTTTCAGTAAAAACATCGGTAAGCAAGCGGTCGAGCTACTGCTACAACGCATCAAGAACCCCGACATGCCCCAGCTGACCTGCACCCTAAAGCCAGAACTCGAGTTGCCGAAAGCGGACTGAGCCCATCCAGCATTCATTGGAAAATCAGAAGCAACGCCCGTGCGCGTCAGGTTCGGAGAACCAAATTCCTAATGAAAGGAACCCTGCCCGAAATCAAAAGCGGCCAAGCACGTGAGGCGACAAGATCGGGGCCGTAGGCAAGCGACACACCGAGGTGTGGCTAGGCCACAGCGCTGCTGCGCAGCTCTTTTCGAACCCACTGCCCATTGCGACACAAAAAAACCTCCGCTTGCGCGAAGGTTTATTTGGTCGGCCAGCGGGGATGGCATTACGAACCGATTCTAATTTTCTAAAACGGGAAAGTGTCCCCACTGCTAGCGATGAGGATGGCGTTACAAAATTAGATCCGAGCGCAGCGACAACCCCCATTTACCTCCCTAAGCTCATGCCATTCAGATAACTATACCTTCGCTTACCTTTTGAACGAAAATCCGACCAAACAGAAATGAGATGAGGGTTATCGCGACACTCGGATCTATTATTCCAATTCACCTCCCGCAGGTCACCTGCCGGGATGGCGATACAAACCGTTTTTCTTACGCGATTCGCAGCACCTCCTTTCTATTTTCTCGATGGTAATGATTTTACAACCCGCCTAGTCGCTCAAATTTCACGACTGAACTGTTCTTTCCCTCTGCTGAGGGGCATACGGGAAAGGTATGAGATTATCCAGACCTTGATGATTAGCTAGCAAGAAGATTAGATCCTGAAGGTTGAGCCTGACACGAAAAAACGAGCGATTAAGAACCATCTGACAAGCGCCCGCCAATCTCCAGTATTTCAATTAATATACAGGACATTGGCGGACATACCACGACATGCTCAAGGTCTTCCACGACAAGGCCACGACCACTGCACGCAGCACAAGCACAGACACCCCGACCACTACGACGGCCAGCGATGTTTCATCACCACGAGCAGGCCGAACTGATCATCCAACACGCCTTCGTAGCCGCTGGGGCTACCGTTCCAAAGACGCCAGTCGACGCCTGTCTCTAGACCGGCAAAGACCTCACCTTCCCCGAGCCCCGGTGCCATCTTCTCCAGCAAGGCATCTCCCTCTGCCGTCAGACCCGCCGCATAGAGACCAGCCAAAAAGTGCTTTGACTGCGAGTGGGTAAGCCCCCCGTTTTGATACCACCCGTAAGGACGGCCATGCATAATCTCAGCAAAATCTGCATCCGGGATCAGGCGTAAGTTGCCGGGGAGACCGAGGTGATACGGTGGCTTCATAGCCTCGAGTTCCTCATACAGAGAGCGCATCATGGGCTTGAGCAACTCATCCGGCACCAGCCCGTAATGCGCCGCGGCACCATTCACAAACAAGAAACCATGATCGTGCAACACACCGTTCTGATCGCGCCAGCCGCCATACCATCCCGTATCAGGATTCCAAAAGGTCTGATGATACGATTGCTTCAGGCGGGCCGCCCACGCATTCATTTTATCAGCCAGTTCCGATTCTCCACGGCGCTCAAAGACCTTGCCAAAATTCAACAGCATCGGGTAGGTGCTGGCATTGACGAACGCATCTTTCCACCCGAACGAAATCACATCCCACCAATTCGAGCTCCATTGATGCTCCCCGGAAATACCGCGCCGGTGCCGGCTGACAATCAGCCCATCCCCGTCCACATCCAGCGACTCCAACAACTCCAATTTCTGCATGATGTATTTCATCATCGCACCTTCCCAGTCCTCATGCCCCGGCATGAGCAAGTATTCAGAAAGTGCATACATCGGTGACGACATCGAATGCGTGTATTCCTCATCCAACAGGTGGTCCACATCGGGACTGGCTCCACTGGCATACGAAGGGGCACCTGTCAGCCAACGCGTCAGGGTCTCATTCAAAAAAGCCTCCGTCGGCAAACCATGCACCTCCGGAAATTCTTTTGTCAGACTAATCCAGAATTCGAGGCAAAAATAACAATGAATGGAAGTCGAGTTATTCGACAGCGTCGAGGCATCCGGTCGATACGCAAAAGCCGTCGGCAAGCAACGCGCCACTGCATCCTGAACGGACTGAGGCGCAGCTTCTGTAATATCCTGATTCGCGCTGCTGAGCTGCCATTCCAAGCGATTACGCTGGGTGCCGGCTTCCAACAAATAGGTGCCGTTGGCCTGCGACGAATGCCCGACCTGCCATTCGGCACTGGTCACGTGCAAAGGACGAATCGAATCATAGCGCCAAGTGCCCGGCGTGCCGCTTTGCTCCAGCATGAA
>TARA_Y100000385_G_scaffold176474_1_pt1 | contig 14876 bp, 22 predicted proteins | sample TARA_Y100000385 | Tara Oceans TARA_Y100000385 (sample SAMEA2620980) | marine metagenome | biome: marine biome (ENVO:00000447); feature: surface water layer (ENVO:00002042); material: "saline water (ENVO:00002010), including plankton (ENVO:xxxxxxxx)" | depth 5 m
AATTCCCAAACCAGAGCCTCCTCCCGCATAAAAAGATTCTCCACTATGTTGATTGTCATAACTTGCTAAAGAGTAATTTGTATTGCTCATAGCACTGGTCATCACAGGTGCATATTTTCCAGTATTAGTATCGGTAATACTAGAAATATTAAAACTATCTCGTGCTGCAATCGTGCCTGTGCCATTAAGATTTAGCCAAGCCTTTGTCGCACTTTGCTTAGTCAGCGTGACAGGACCACCAGAGCTAGTCTGTACTGTGTTACAATGTACTGTACTCATGTTACCACCAATGTCGCACCAGCACTAACGGTGATAACGACTCCTGAAGCTAGGGTTAATGGACCAGCACACATACCATTAGTGTTTGCGGCTACTGTTACTGAAGTGTTTAGCTCTTTTTCATGTACTCTAATAATGTTACCAAGTTGTGTAGCGTCACCAAGGTATGACCCTGCAGCGCCTTGAGCAAGCATTGCTGCTGTTACTGATGCTGGTGAAGGTGTGGTTGTTTGTACAGCTTTACCCTGATATACTACATAAAAGTCATCTGTGCTTGCTACGTTACCTGTCATAGTAAGAGCCGTTCCAGCTACATTATATGCTACTGCTGGCTCTTGTCTTACGTTGTTTACGAATACTTCTAACTCATTAGCGTTTGCTACAGCTGTAGTAAGTGTATAGCTAGCACCACCATTACCTGTAATAGTTTGTTTAGCTAAAGAAGAAAAATTACTATTAAATTGATTACCAATGTAACCCATAACTTATCCTCCTATGTACTAATAGCGTCAACAGCGGATACAACTACATCAAGTGAGCTTGCAGTATCTGCGATAAAGTTAAGTCGATCTCCTGATTGTACTACTACTTTAGCGCCACCGTCAAGAAGTTGAAGTGAACTTCCAGAAGGTATAGGTGCATCTTTTACAAGGTAGTAATTAGCGCCACCATTTGAAATGTAAACTGAAACTATAATTTGTTGTGCCACAATATTGGCAAGATTAATTCCTACAATTGTATCGAAAGAATCAAAATCGGCACCATCTGGAATGTCAGTTGCTGAAGTTCCAATGGCCCGTTCTATATATCGTCTAAAGTTTTGTGCCATATCTGTCTCCTATAATGCGATTGACATTGCGATTGAAAACCCTGCTGTAGCAAAACCACTTGTATCGGTTGCTGCAATTGCTACCCATGTGCCTACGGGTGCGCCAGTGCCAGAAGGTGCTACACTACAATATTTAACAGCACTAACTGTTGTGTTATAATACAAGTCACCTACTGCTACTGTTTTACCTGCTGCTTCATGTGCATTTTCGGCTGCTGCATCATCAGCATAACTACCATAATACTTTTCATCAAAGCTAGCTACTGAACTAGCTGCTTGGTCTGCCCAATAAGCTGCTGAGTATTTAGCTGTTCCACCTGAACCTGTAACAGGGGTAGACATAACAAAGTTACCGCCACCCAAGGCCCATTGCTTTGATGAACCAGATGTGTTACCTGCTTGTATACCTACTGCATATTCTTTAGCAGAGTACTCAGTATTATCTGCAGTTGTTGTTGTTTCGGTTGCCCAATCTCTAGCGTTACCTGCACCTGAAGCTTGATCTACACCTGTCCCACCAATAGCCCAAGCCTTAGAAGAATAATCTGAAGTGCTTGGTACTACACCATCTACTTTTACTGCATAGTTTTCTGATTTAGTAGCCTGTGTTGTAGCAGTAGTAGCTGAGGTTGATGCATTACTAGCTTGTGTTGTAGCCGTAGTTGCACTTCCAGCTGCTGCTGTTGCACTTGTTGCTGCATTAGTAGCTTGTGTGGTAGCCGTAGTAGCTTTAGTTGTCGCTGTAGCTGCCGAAGTTGTTGCACTACTAGCTTGTGTTGTAGCTGTAGTGGCCTGAGTTGTAGCTGTAGCGGCTTGCGTTGTAGCTGTTGTAGCAGAAGTAGCTGCTGATGTAGCGCTGTTTCCTGCTGCTGTAGCAGAGGTTGTTGCACTGTTAGCAGATCCAGTAGCTGAAGTTGCGCTAGATGCTGCTGAAGTTTGTGACGCTGCTGCAGCTGATTGTGAAGACGCTGCATTAGTTGCAGAAGTACTTGCCTCGGCTGCTTTAGTTGTTGCTGTAGCGGCATCTGCTGCCACACTACTAGCTGAACCTGCAGCTGCTGTTGCACTTCCTGCCGCAGCTGTTGCGCTAGTTGCTGCATTAGTAGCCGAAGTACCTGCATTAGTTGCGCTTGTAGCTGCACCAGTAGCGCTTGTAGCAGCATTTGTTTCTGATACTTTAGCTGCTGCGGCGGCTGCTTCTGCAGATGCTACATCGGCTCCTATAATATCGGGGATACCGTCAATAAGGGTATCTGTAAATAATCCACCACTGGCGGCGTTATCAGTAGCTCCTGTAAAGGAGCCAGGTCTTGCTGGTGTAGTCATTAGATTAACCCTCGTCCATTAAAGTTTACTTGTAAGTTACCGCCTGAAGCGTTACGTTTAGCATCCTCATCATTTGCTTCTGCAATTTCTGCTAAGAATGCACCATTGTATTTTGATGCTTGTTGATCATCTTGTACATAAGCAAAGACTTCTGCTAATGCTCCAAACAAAAGAATCCTTTGATTTTCATCACGTAACCAGTTAGGTGTTGAGATACCAATATAATAAGCATTTGTTACAGTACCACCAGCACTTGCTGCTTGTGCATCTGCACTTGTTGCATATGCGGTTGTCCCTGTATTACTATTAAAGAATAGTTGTTTAGAATTAGTAACACCAGACCCTGCACCTGTTGTGGTAAGGAATCCAGCATTATAGTTAAGAACAGTTACAGCGTACACTGCATCTAAGGCAGGTAGTCTGCGATAATAATAAAGTTCTATTGTATTTGCTTGATTGCTTGTTGAACCAGCACCAAACCCTGGGGTAAGAAACACAACGTTTTGTTGTCTTGCCCAGTAGTTAAGGTTTGTATACTTTTCACTTAAAGCATCATTAAATGTTCGTATATCTAATTTTTCATTAAAGACACGTGTAGTTAATCCAGCAGAATCTACTTCTCTAATTTGAATAAATTCTATAAGATCGTAAGGTAATTGTATCTCTGTTATACTACCTTGTAAACTATTAGCTGCTTTAGTTCCAGCTTGTAATAGTGTTTTCTCATAAATAGCAACATTCTCTAGTGGTGGAACCCGTAAAGTTCTATACGCTTTATCTGCAGCATATTTAAGAGCGTCTTGAATAATAGCATCACTTACTACTTCTTCATCCCTATTACACCATGTACGAACAAGTGCCACTAGCTGAGTATAAGTCAACGCCATAGTGGGCCTCCTGATTAAGTATTGACTACAAGATCTCTATATTCACTCAACAGAATAGATTTAAGCTTTTTAAGATTATTAGGATCACCCATAAAAGATGGGTCATGTAAATCTAAATGATGATCTTGCAATATTTTAATTGCAACAATATCAGGAATTGTAGCCATCTTACGATAACCACCTTTAGTTTTCCCAAAGTATTCTTGACGATCACGATCTTCTTTAGCTTGTTCTTTATATTGTGTTATATTTTGAGTTGCTTGCCAATCACCTGATTCTAGGTCAAAGCCAGCATGAATATCTTTATCTGCTTCTACAGTTGAACTGCGAAATTTAAAGTCAGTTTCTTTAGACATGTCCTCTTGTCTCCTTATGGTGTTTGTGTATATGGTGCAAAGCGTCCTGCTTTAATATACCCTAGTCGTGCACCTGTTGCGCCTACAGCGGTTGGTGCACTCCCTACTGCTACTGTTACAGCGTTAGGGTCAAAATGTGTAATTTTATTTGTTGATTCATCGACACGATATGTGCATCTATCTGCTGGGTAAGTATTCCCATTAGCAAGTTGAATAACTAGCATTTACTTATCTCCCTTTAAATTATGATTTGTTTTGAGCAGGACCACATCCAGCAACCTTACCACCTTTACCGTAGTACTTTGCTACATTACCGCCCATTGCTTTGTACTCAATTTCTTTACCTGTTAGGGGAACACCCATACCTTTAGCAATTTTTTTAATTGCTTTTAGTTTTTTTTCTTTCATTGGATCAGCCATATTTATCTCCTATATAAAAAGAAAGGGGAAGCCATAAAGACCTCCCCTAACAATTAGCCTAGTTAAGACCGTAGATAGCACCACAACCAAGTGGGTTGCGTACTTCCAAGGTGCACTCTTCAACCATCATTCCTTTGGTTGAGTCACCCTGCTGGCCTACATCTACTTCCTGCATAGGACGTAGGTAAGCTGTAGCAAACCACATTGGGTCATAGACCAATGCTGCAAAGTCAGCAACGTCAGGAATACCTGCGCCTGAGAATACAGTACCGTTATCACCTTTTAGTGCAACAGAGTTTGACAGACCCATGATGTAGTTAGGAACTACCATAAGATCTCCAAAGTCTGACATGTATACATCAACTGACTGACGGAGTTTTCCACCAGCATCAATGTTACGAACAACACCAGTATCTGAGACCATTAGATCTGAGAAGTCACGGCGTAGTTTTGGTGACAACATAACTTTAGTTGCCTTACCACCTTGCTCATAGATTTTCTGCATAACAGCATCAATGTCTGTCAGTGCAAGAGTTCCACGTGCAGGAGCAGTAGTTCCACCATTAATTGATCCACGTACAGTGTCTGTGCCTTGTGCATCAGTACCAGCGTTAGAAGTAGAAGCTGAAGGGGCTTCAAACTCACCTACATAGTTACATGTAGTTGCTGAGTTAATGAAAGACTGGTATCCACCAGCTGAACGTGAGTTAGCATTCTGTACACCTACAGCGTTAGCTGTGTTGTATGAATGAATCATATCAAATTCAACATCACGGCGTAGCTCAGTTCCACGCTTCTTAAGCTGATATGCATATTCGTCTGCAACACCTGCTTGATCAACTGCGCGGCGTGTTCCTGACACAGCAATTGTTTTACCGTTGATCTGAGTATAGTTACCCAAACGAGTACGATAAGGACCAGACACAGCAAACTTAGCACCTGTTGCTGGAGTTGCACCAGTACCACCAGAACCATCAGCGGTTGGGGCAATCCAGTCAGTACCTTCGCCAATGCGAGAGTTGCCTGGGGCTTCTAGCTGATCTGTCTGCCACTCATGGTAGATAGCTGTTGCTTTAGATTTACCGATAGATGAAGTAAAAGGAGTTTCATCACGAGTAATCATTGTGATAAAGTTTGCTAGATCTTCCCGTTGGGAAACATCTTTGCCAGTTCCACGTGCTGGTCCCTGTGGGCCACCAGTTCCGCGAACACCAAGATTATTAGCCATATTAATTATACCTCCGAGGTATTAAAGATTTAAAGATTGGTTGGCAAGACCTCTCAAAAACTCCATTTGATCTTCATTAGAAGAATCAGGACTCATCGCTCTGGCTTTAACTTCAGCCGCCTTGTCTTGTTTTTTGCGGGTTGTAGTTTTAGCTTTCTTAAGCGGGGCCTTTTTAGCTGGAGTAGCTTTTCTTTTAGCAGTACCTTTAGTAATACCTTGTTTAAGTCTACGATAATCATCGACAAACTTTACAATAACAGGATCAGCAATTGAGTCTAATACTTCTGTAGAAATACCTTCTTCAATAGCAAATTCACGAATTGCTACAGCAGTCTCTTCATTAAAGTCAGGAATCATGTCAGGAATAGTTTGATTAAAATATTGAATTTGTTCATTCCATTCTTTTTCATTTTGTTCCTGTTCAGATTTTTGAAGAGTGGTTACTAGTTCTTCACGTTGATTACGTGCATTCCAGTAACTCTTTTGTGCTTGTTCTCGTTTATCTTTTAATTCGCCAACTTCATATGTATCACCATCTTTACGAGCCTTATCAATTTGAGCTTCGATATCATGGTACTCTTTAGAAAGAGCTTGTTCATTTGAGTACAGTATAGCAGCAGATGCTTTAGATAAGTTTTGGATTTCTCCAACCTTTTCTTGATATTCTTCTTCCAACTGCTTTCTTGCATCACCAAGTTCACGACCCTTTTTAGACAGATGTTGTTCAGTAGAGTAACCTTTAATAAGGTCACCAAAAGAAACTTCAGTATGTTCGCCATCTATTTTGACTACAACTTTAGCTTCTAGATCCAAGTCATCTGTAGCAAACACATCAGGTTCATCGGTAGCGGATTCTTCATCAGCATCTTCTTCGTCTGTGTCTTCTTCAGCTTCTTCTTCAATCTCTTCTTCATCATCTTCATTATCGGATTCTTCTGATTCTTCTGGGTCTTCTTCATCAGAGTCTTCCGCGTCTAACTCAGGTACTTGCTCATTGGGTAGAGTATCTACGAACTCAGAGTTCGCTATGATGTCAGCCAGCAAAGCCTCTTCAGTTTGACTATTAACCTCTGCAGTAGGTTCATCCATTTGGGTAGAGTCTACAGGCGCTTCGGTATTACTTTCCATTTGCTATCTCCTTTTTAGGACTAGCCTTTTCAGAATTTTTTATTTTAGTATAATGATTAATAAGTGAATGCATGTGTACAAGTTTATCAGCATTAAGTTTTGCTTTACCTGCACTACGCATAGAGTCATACTCTAATGTATTAATCATTTCTTTGTAATTCGTTATAAGAGCATCGATATCAATCGTTCTCATTGTTGTCCTCCTGTAGGTGCGGAATGTTCTTTCCGTACATCTCAAAGTTCATCATTTTCTCCTTAACACTTCCTAGTGCCATAGCAGAACTGTAGAGAAACTCACGAGATTTAGTTTCATGCGGCTCCGTCTTGAGCCACTCAAGGAAAAAGTCAATTAAGACTTCACCATATACTTCATCAAAAAACTCATCCCGTTCCCTAGATGCAAAGTGCCCTTTAACATGGGATTGCCTTGCTAGTTCTTCGGGATGAATTTTATGATTACCGTATGACTTTTCGTTTCCCAGCTTCTTCTCAGCTGTCTTACGATACTTTTCCATTGTCTTAAGTTACAAGTGTGTTGTAAATAATTTCGCCTGATTGAGCAGCGCCTACGCCAGCGGCTGAAAGTGTTACTGTTGCCATTTATATCATCTCCTGAGGTCCCTGTGGTCCCATCTGTGGTTGTGGCTGTTGTTGAGGTGGGCTTAGGATTTGCCTAGCTAACATAATAATCTGGTCATACCCAGGATGTTCTGGTAACTCTGCACCTTCTTTAGTTGCTCTGATTTGAAGATCTGCCCATTCTTGGAAATGTTTATCAATAGATACTGCAAGCTGTTTAGAATTATCATCCATAGTGTTTTTAGTTTGAGCACCAGTGTAAACAACATTTGCTTCTGCTAATGCAGCATCTGCTTCAATCTTACGTTGTTGCAAAGCTTGTTCTGCTTGAGCTTTTTGTTGTTGACCTTGAATAGCCTGAGCAGCTTTTTGTTTAAAGTCATCTGTATTATAATCTTGTAAGAAGTCATTACTGTCTATATCCATTGCTTCAATTAACTTAGTAGCAAGGATAGCTGGAGCTTCTGGTTTTACAATCATACCTGCACCTTGTTGTGCTAATGCAGGAAGAATTTCTCCAGCAATACGACTATACTTCCCTATTAACGCAGAGTTAGAGTTTTCACCAATATCTAATAAAACTTCTAAGTCCATAGTTGAAGGTAAGTTTTGCATATTAATAGACTTAAATGCACCTGCAATATTATAATCCATATTACCTTTCATATTACTACGCATAGTAGAATAGATACCAGACAAAAGACGTTTAAACCCTGTCTCAGCAAATCTACGAGCAATATGTTGAATACGTTTTTGTGCAGCAGACTGAACTGCCGATAGCTTTTGCTCAGAGTTACCTGACACATATAGTGTATCATTAAGACCTTGAGCAGCCTTAGACATACCAGTGGCTTGCTCTTTAATCATTTGCAAATGCTCAAGCAATGGTACAGTACCTGTTGAGATTGTCTCAGGGGGTAACTGTTGGACAGCACCTACAGGACTACCATTAGTTGGTATGATTTGTTTAGGCTTCATATTCTGCAATGCAGAGAAGTCTACCACATTAGGATCAGCCAGTTTAGGCGAATAGTTAGTGAGGTATGTGTTCTCTACAAAGCCACGTAGGATGGCGGTCGATGCCAGTGTAGAACTACGTGTAAAGTCTGCCATTGATAAACCATAAAATTCAAATGGAATATCGATAGGAACAATAGAAGCCATTGGGATTTCATCACAATCTTCTTCATACAGGATATGAGACCCTGCTATAATAAAGTGTTTTAATTCTGCAATACCATCACCATCACGGTCAACATGCATCCAGCATTCTGTAACAGCCACTTCACGATTAGCTTCTAGTGGTGTGGTTTCCTGCTGTAGGGATCCTTGAGTATACTCTTGTCCTGTAACCTGTTTACGTGCTGCAATATCTTGAGAGTATTTTAAACTACCTGACCATGTATCATCACCAAGTTCATCCCAAGCGTCAATGCTGTCAGCCATTTCAGGATAGTATTTACGGATTTCTGAGCGTGTCATCTCTGTCTGCATACCAACAAAAGCTGCATCATCAATACACGTAGCATCTCTTGATATACGAAAGTTTTCTGGTGGAACCAGTTCTATTTTAACACGAGACTTATTAATACGTTTACGAATACGAACATCAACATACATAAGTTCTACTTCTTGAGAAAATTCTTCTGGTTGATTTTCAAACTCTAAGTCACCAACTATCTCAACATCATCTTCTGATAACAACTTATCAAGGTTTGGTTGACTAATCTTTTCATATTCTTCAAATACGTAATCGTAGTCTTCAATGTAACCCCAACGGCACACAGCATTTTTCCATAGTAACGCTGCTTTCATCCATTGTTGTATAAGTTCCCATCCATTATTCTTTTTAAACAAACAATAGTTAGTTATGTCAGAAGCATCCTTAGCAGCTTGAATTGCTGCAGGGGAGCTATCCCAAGGCATAAACCTTGCTAGTCTTTTATTTGTAAGAAACAAATCAGATAAGACAGCTGTATAAGCTTCAACTACTTCTGTTGTAGATGTGTCCACAATTGTGCTAACACCCTGAGGTGATAAGTGGTAGTCAGCCACTCCTGCATATTCATAAGTAGCTTTTAATCTTTCTCGTGCTAGTTCAGATGAGTTTAACCAATCACCAGTAGAGTTCTGTACACCAGATTCCACCATGCTGATTAGTTGCTCATCACTAACAACCTCTTTGTATCCTTCGGGTCCCATTACCTTTTCCCTCCAGTGCCTGAGTATATAGGCTTAGCTTTTTCTAAAGCTTTTAAATCATAAGAACCAGCCTTAGGTAATGTAGCTTGAGGTTTCTTAGCATCTTTTTGTTTATGTGTTTCTTGTACAAATCTAGACATTTACCACTCCTGGGTTTACGCTCTATGTCGTTTTACTTTGCTTGCAACCTTTTTAGGTTGTTTACTAAATTGTTTTCCTGCCTTTGTAGCTTTTCTCTTAGCCCTAGTGGTAGCAGCGTGTTCTGCTGATGAAAGACTAGCCACAGCTGAAGCTGGCATGTAACGCTCTCCAGTAGCCAACGGGCCTTGTGTAGAGGGTTTACCACTTTTGGTTCGCCACTTCTGAGAAGTCCATTTGCTTAGGCTCTTTTGTGACGGTTTCTTTGGCATTAGTCTCTATAGCCTCCACCATTCGCTTTATACTGTTTAGCAAGCATCTGCGCCTTTCGTGCCGACCATTGGCCTGGACGACCTCCTTTACTACCCGCTTTAATTCTATTAAACAAGTTTTTACGCATTGTCGGTTTTGTGTAGTTACCTGCCGCATTTACAGCCATCCTTAGCCTCCATAATGTATATATCAAGCATCTCTAGTTTTTCATGCCACTTAGCCATACTGCTTAATTCAGTTTCAATAGCATCAATAATATCACTATGCTCACCAATCCCAACAGGGTTGTCTAAATAAACTTCAACATTTGCCACGTGCTTAGCCACATGACCCTCTGCATGTTTACGAACTGCTTCTAACAATTTGTCCTCCATAATTACCACTTAACCTTATTAGCCCAGTACGCTGCGCTTAAAGGTCCACGAGCAATGTTTTTTCCATGACGAGCTTTAAATGATTTACGTTTCATTTTCATACGCCTAGATTCACCTGCCTTAGGCTTACCTGCAGTACTAGCCCCTTTCTCTCCAAACCGTATTAGTTTTCCTTTAGGAGGATTGCCATTTTTTCTCGCAAGGACTGCGTGGGACTTTTTGGGGTGGCCTGGAGTTCTTTTTGGTTTGTTAAATCCTGCAAAGGTTTCTCCACCTTTTTCGATTGACATGGTTCTTCTCCTCCTAAATATACAATAGGGCTTTTATAATTATTTCTTTTCCACTTTGGGGGTGTCATTATACTTACCAATACCTGCTGCAGTTATCTGTCCTATAGTTCTACCACAGCCAACACAATATTTACCCATAGCATCTAATCTACATACACCAATACATGAGCTTTTCATTATGCTGCCTTACCTGTTTGAGCATCAACACCCATCCACTTAGACCATTCTGCATAATAATGACGCATTCCCACTTCATCATGGATAGTAGAGTTTTCATGTCTACCATGCAAGATATTGCGGGACTCTGCTCCTGGACGCATGGTCACACCTTGACCAGACACACCAATTAAATCCTCATGTAGGTTTCTACCAAACGGTCCCCATATACTATTGTGATGATTAATTCTTGTTTGTCTATCTTTAGCAGAATCACTTTTTAAACCATAACCACGGAACTCAATAAGTACTTTGTTAGGTCCAAGAGGGGTTACTGTATCTGAACGATATGCGCTACCGCGAAGGTTGAAGTTGTATCCTGGGAAGAGGTCAACCATGTACCACTGGTTTGGTGGTAGATTGGGGAATGATAACTCACCTCTATCTTCAAACCCGTCATACTCTTCATAGTTTACTGTAAAGCTACTAACGTTAACGTGACCATTGTCAAACGGGATATTCTTACGAGCAAAGTATTCATCATTAAATCCTGACACACGATTAAAATAGTGCATGAAGTCATGGTAAAATTCGCTATTGGTATCATGCCAAAGTTTATAGTTAGTGTCGATGACTGCCTTATGATAATGGAACACTTCTAATGGTTCTGTATCTATAGCGTCTATAATACAATCAAATGATCCATTAAGCCATTCCTTTAAAGATTGATCTGGATTATCATTAAGTGTAGTCCAAACCATTCCACCATAGCCTACTTCACTATGTAGCTTATCACCAACTACTTCAGATACTGGTCCTGATACACCACGAAGACCTGTGTTTTTATAAACACCAATATTGTTTTTATTTTTTATAACAGCAATAGGTGTATGTGCAATTGTTGAAGTCCTATACCAGTTATCACCTATAAGTTCACTTTCATGGCAAACAGGAACCCATACTTTAGAAAATATAGTTTCTAGTTCCTGACTGTATAAATCCCAGTCTGAATAGATCTTAGAACTGATGTATTCAATGTTGGGTTTCTTTACCCAGTCTTTATGATTTCTTGGTGGCATTACTTGTCCCCTTTATGCTCGTGACCCATCCAGATTCCAAACACACCAGTCATTACGCCCATTACTACGGACACAAAAGCTGACTGTGCTCCTGTTGGATCAGGTAAATCCATAAACCATTCAGCACATCTCCAGGACATTACTGTACTAGCTAACATCATAAACCTAGGTAGTATCTTCCATTTAAGAAAAGCTTCTACAGTCATATTATCCTCCATAAATAAGTGGTGGTATACCGCTGCGTACCACCGGACGCATGAGGACAACGCGGATCTCTTAGACCCTTAGGGTCTTTATGTTCTATAAGGGGTATATAGATTAACACACAAAACAGTGTGTAGATTAAATTACTGTTTGGCTTCCACTAAGGGTTTGAGGTCTATTTATCCGTATATATAGTGGTATAGGGTTATAACCAATTTACTTCAGGTTGTTCTATACCAGACATCTTTTGTTTCCATGATACATTTGAAGTACCTAACCTGTCCCAATGAGTACGTAATACCTCACAACCTATGGCTAATGCTATGACTGAATCATCATAACAGTTAGGTGCAGCCTCTGTTTTACCAGTATCTGTAGAGATATAGTCCTTAAGTTCCTTGATTATCTGCACAGATGGTATAAGTATCTCTTCATTCTCTATCAGGTTTTTAAGATTGGCTATAATAGCTGGTTTTGTAGCAGATGTAGTCCTAAACCCTAGACGTATACCCTCTTCTGAGGACACATTAGCTATCTTTGTCTGTCTATACAGGTTTACATAGCCTGTACTGTCTAGTTTCTGCAGGGTAGCTATACCCATAGAGTTAGATTCTACTGCTAATAGAGCATTATTATAATATCGACCTAGATAAAACAGAAGCTCACCCCACATACTAGGGTCAATCTTGTTATTCCTGTAGTGTGCTACTACTTCATACTTTTTATTTAACACAACAGCAGCAGAATAGTCCTGCCCTACACCCAAGGCTACATCAGCAGCAATAACATATGGTTCATTCCAGTCAGGAAACTGATATATGTACAAAGAACCCTCTTTGTTTTCATCAAACATCTTAGATGAGGGGTCCCATTCAGACCTTCTTTCATAAGCCTGGGGTACTAGTGAGTCCAAACGCTCCAGGTTGAAGACGTTAGATCCTGACATAATAAACGCTTCGTCAGCTGTTGAGGGGTACTCTTGTTTGAACTTGAGTTCTCCACCTTCTGCAATCTTAAGCCTTCGCCAGTAGAGTTGTCCGTCTGTGAGGTCATGTTTATCTCGTAGTTTTTCTTCTTCAACTGTCAACTCCATGTTCTCTGGGGGTTCTCTAGTGTATTCTGGTGTTATATACCACGGTAGGAAGATAGGTAGGTATTCATTCTCCCCCATCTCAGCACCCTTCCAGAGCCTGTAGAACTCTCCTTGAGCACCATTAGCAGTAGACTCCAGGATTACCTCAGTACCATCAGCCTGAGAGATGCCCTGGAAGAGACCTGCTAGAATCTTCTCATCATGTTGCCAGAATGCAACCTCGGAGCAGTGTGCTATAGTCGGAGTAGTACCTCTTCCAGCTTCTGGAGACCCTGCAGTATATAATCTATAAGACGCTGTAGCATCCTTATCAACCATAGCAGGGCTGTTAATAATAATCTCTTTAGCATTACTACGGATTTCTTTGGGAGAGAGATCACCTTCCATATTACGGATAAGGTTCTTTGACATAGCAAACAAAGCATCAGACGTAGCCGAATCGTGAGCCATGACAACTGATCTTGCATAGGGAGTGTAGTAACTTTTCCAGAAGACTCGTCCAGCGCAGTATGTAGATATCCCTTGTTGCCTAGCTTTGAGTATAATTGCTCTAACTTTGCCAGTAGCATTCTTCTGTTCCTCCAGTTTTTCTGTAATTATCTGTTGAGCTTCATTGAATTTAAATGGAACAAACCCCCTAGATACGTCCTTAGTAACGATTTGTATTTGCTCTTCTGCAAACCTAGTGAAGTTGTGTTCATAATCTTTGATTCTAGACCTTCTCTGCTTTTCCTTGAGCAGTTTACCTAGCTCTTTTTTGTTCATGTGTCCTGTGTCCTCTTAGTTGTCCCTGAGTAAGCCTGATTAAAGTAACAATATATATGAGTACCCCGATTACTTTTGTACCCCCCATTGTCGCCCCAGACAAGCTGTGGCTTCTAAGTGGTACTACCAGTACACTCACAGTACTTAGAGGCTCTCAGTGGGCTTCTATGCGCTACTAAACGGTCTTTTAGTATCTATAAGGGGTATATGGAGCCTTTTACTTAGAACATTACCAGATCAGGAGTACTGTGAGAGGACTATGAGAGTACCGAAGGGCGATACCGAATTGTATATACCCCTTATAGAAACCTCTTTGGAATGTAACTCTATATACATATAAGTATCTATAGATACATAGAGTACTTAAAGTAACCATAGAGTACTATAAGAGCCAAACACTCGTACCTCGGTTTGTCTTCACAATGGATAAGAATCATCTTGTCCTAACACAGGAGTACTACATGACATACTATATTGTCAATGGAGTCGTTTACTTCAACCATAAAGAAGCTCTAGCTGCTAAAGAGCGTTGAGTGTCCTTAGGGATACTCATCATCACTCAAAGATCTCAGAAAGGATCTGTCATGCATATCACTAAACATGCTAAGTCTCGCTTATCACAACGTGGTGGTACAGTACAAGACATCATCAACACAGTAAACAACGGTGTCAAGATGATCAACCGTACTGACCCCAAGAAGTTTACATTCATTGACAACTCTACTGGTATGTATGTTGTCACTAACTCAGAGGTTACTGTTGTAATCACTGTATTCTGGAAAGGTCAATACAATGGCTAAATTTACAATAAGACAACGCAAAGACTACACTATTGAAGCTAACTCAATAGAAGACGCTTTGAATATATTATTTGAGAACATGTCTGAAATCATTGCTGATAATCAAAGTAACATCAGTGATGATATTGGCCCGTATGATGGTAATTTTTATTTCATTGATCAGTCAAACGGAAAGGTCATAGGTTTTGGTTGATATCGTATTCGCTATCGTTGCTGTATGTCTCGCAACGTCACTGGCAGGTCTCTTGTTCATGTGCCTGTCACCCTTGATCCATGCACTCAACGAGTGGTTAGGAGACTAATATGGATAATACTATTGTCGGTTTAATACTTGCTCTTGTAGGGTTTGTTCTATCATTCATTGCTGCTGTGTCTGACACACACATATTCATAATTGCCATCTGTGGTATTATGACTGTATCTGGTGTCATTACTTATGCATTGACACTTGTGGACTTCAGTAAATGATT
>TARA_Y100000385_G_C13109176_1_pt1 | contig 14804 bp, 14 predicted proteins | sample TARA_Y100000385 | Tara Oceans TARA_Y100000385 (sample SAMEA2620980) | marine metagenome | biome: marine biome (ENVO:00000447); feature: surface water layer (ENVO:00002042); material: "saline water (ENVO:00002010), including plankton (ENVO:xxxxxxxx)" | depth 5 m
ATGGACTGTTGCAAAAAATGCAGTAGACAAAGCCATGCTTTATGCTTACAGAGACCGCAGAAACAAGAAAAGAACATTTCGTGCTTTATGGATCATGCGTATCAATGCTGGCGCAAGAGCTCACGGACTATCGTATTCACAATTTATGGGGAAACTTAAAACGCAAAACATTGACCTGAACCGTAAGGTATTGGCCGATTTAGCAATGAATGATCCTGCAGCTTTTAAAGCTATAGTTGACAAACTAAAATAAGGCAGCTGCCTATTGTATAATATTCGCTTATAAAAAAAGCCCACTCAAATGAGTGGGCTTTTTTTATTAACTATAATAATCATTATTACTTTAGGTCTTTTGCTTTTTCTTTCGAGCTGCAGGAAATAATACATTGTTTAAAATGAGGCGATAGCCAGGAGATGTAGGATGTAGGTCCAGTTCTGTTTTTGGGTCGCCTATTCTATGGGTGTAATCTTCAGGGTCATGTCCGCCGTAAAAGGTAAAGAACCCCTGCCCTTTTATGCCGTGTATATAGCGGGCTTCTCCGTTGGATTTATTTTCGCCCATCACCAATACATTAGACTTTACCTCTGCTCTTGAATAGGCCGTTGTTTGTCCCATAAATCCTTTAATAAGTACGGTGTGATTTTGATTGAGCATGGTAGGAATTGGATCCCACTTGGCCGAATACTCCATGAGAGTAAAATAGTCCAGCTCCTTGGATATTTGACGCTTCTGAGTCATATCGATACTAGAAAATTCATATACTTTTGGATCGCGTTCGATATTAAAATCTTTAAAAGCGAACGTTTTAGAATAATCAAGTTGACTCTGATAATTGGATGTAGTCCCATCTCCATCAAACATAGGTTCACATATATCAAGCCCTTGAGCGGCCAAGGCAATATCAAAACTGTCCGTAGCACTGCACATAGCAAACATAAACCCGCCGCCCAATACATATTCTCTCATTTTTTTAGCGACTGCTAACTTTTGTTGAGAAACTTTATCATAACCCAAACTCAAGGCGAGGCTTTCCGCTGTTTTTTGTTGTTCAATATACCAAGCTGCATTCCTGTAAGCTCTATAAAATTTTCCATACTGCCCGGTAAAATCTTCATGATGCAAATGTAGCCAATCATAAAGCAAGAGAGCGTCATTTAAAACCTCCGTGTCGTAAATAGTTTTATAAGGAATTTCAGCATAAGTCAAAACCATAGTAACGGCATCGTCCCAAGGGGGGTTTCCTTCAGGCGAGTAAACGGCAATCTTGGGAGCTTTTTCAAGAACTACCGCAGCCATATTTTTACTTGGACTTTCAATATCAATTAAAATTGCCTCCGCTTTTTCACTGCTTATAATTTCATAAGACACCCCTCTAATAAGGCATTCCTTTTCTATAGAATCGATAAAAGGCATTAAAAAGGCCCCTCCCCTATAATTAAGAAGCCATTTTACGTTTTGTTGTTTGTTTAGAACCCAATAGGTAATCCCGTAGGCTTTGAGATGGTTTTTTTGTCCCTCTGCATCCATTGGAATGAGAATATACGTGGCGTATGAGTGTAAAGAAAAAAATAAGCAAAGGAAAAATATTAATTTTTTCATTTCATAAAAAGATTAAAAAATACGTTTACTAGTAAGGGGTGTCGTCATCGGAATCTCCAAAAGCTTGACTTGGATCCGCCCTATAATTATCTTGCTTAAAGGTGTCATCATTTGCAGCGGCATTCATTTTTGAATGAAATTCTGTGTCAAATGGAGAATCAAAATCGTCCAAATTATCAAATTTACCTAAATGCCCAATAAACTTTAACCGAATGTTTTCCAATCCACCGTTACGGTGTTTGGCGATAATAAATTCTGCTTGACCTTCTGAGGGTGTATGCTGCTCATCGTCCCATTCATCTATCTTGTAATATTCTGGACGGTATATAAAGGAGACAATATCTGCATCCTGTTCAATAGCACCTGACTCTCTTAAATCAGAAAGTAAGGGGCGTTTACTTCCCCCACGAGTTTCTACGGCCCTTGACAGTTGCGACAAGGCAATAACAGGTATGCTTAACTCTTTGGCCAAAGCTTTTAGATTTCGTGAAATCATAGAAATTTCTTGTTCACGATTTCCGTTCTTTTGACTGCCGCCTCCCGTCATAAGTTGTAAATAATCTACAATAATAAGTTTAATTCCATTTTGAGAAGCCAATCGGCGAGCTTTGGCTCTCAAATCAAAGATGGATAAGGAAGGGGTGTCATCAATATAAAGAGGCGCTTTTTCAAGAGACTTAACCTTTACATTTAACTGCTCCCACTCATGCTTTTCAAGACGGCCTGTTCTTAGTTTGTCCGAACTTAAGCCTGTTTCTGAGGATATTAATCGTGTGATTAACTGAACCGAAGACATCTCTAATGAGAAAAAGGCGACAGGAATATTTTGAGTTACCGCAATATTACGAGCCATTGAGAGCGTTAAGGCGGTTTTACCCATTCCTGGACGTGCTGCAATGATAATTAAATCACTTTCCTGCCAACCGGATGTAAGCTTGTCTAATTTATCAAAACCCGATGGAACCCCACTAAGCCCTTCTTTATTGGAGATTTCTTCAATCTTTTTTTTCGCTTGAAAGACCAAATCTTGCGCAGTTTCTGTAGATTTTTTAATGTTTCCTTGAGTAACTTCGTAGAGGCGTGTCTCTGCTTTATCTAATAAATCAAAAACATCCTTAGTTTCATCAAAAGAATCCTCGATAATTTCATTTGAAATTTTTATTAAACTTCGCTGGATAAATTTCTGTAAAATAATACGCGCATGAAACTCTATATGCGCAGAGGAAGATACTTTTTGTGTTAGAGATATTAAATAGAAATCTCCACCTACTAAATCAAGCTTAGAATTTTTGCGTAATTGAGTTGAAACCGTCAGTAAATCAACAGGTTCACTGTTTTCAAACAGTTGTAAAATTGCTTCAAATATATATTGATGTGTGTCCTTGTAAAACGCATCAATACTAAGGATGTCAATAACCTCATCGACGCCTTTTTTATCAATCATCATAGCGCCCAGAACAACCTCCTCTAAGTCGGTTGCTTGTGGCGGAATTTTTCCTTTCTCCAAGCTAATTAATGTGCTTGTATCTGTTTTGTATGCTTTTGCTTTATCGGGCTGCTTCATGTTTACAAAAGTAATTAAATTATGAGGAATATAGAAGGAGCTTATCGGAGTATACTCAACAACTAAACTGTTTATAAGTTGAAAATATTGTTAATAAGCATTAAAAAAGTCAAGTACTATACTTGACTTTTTTGATTCTAAGAAGACAGCTAGAAATTAATCGTTAAAGACTCCCATTTTTGAATACTTATCCATGCGCTTCGCAACCAATTCTTTTGGTGATAAGTTTTTAAATTCGTTATAAGATTTAACAATTGCATTAGAAACGCTTAAGAATGTTTTATCCCGGTCCTTATGAGCACCTCCTAAAGGTTCCTTTATAATTTCGTCAACTAATTTCATTCGTTTCATGTCTTTAGCAGTAAGTTTTAAAGCATCCGCTGCTTGTTCTTTGTATTCCCAGCTTCTCCATAAAATAGAGGAACAAGATTCTGGAGAAATCACAGAATACCAAGTATTTTCTAGCATCAAAACTTTGTCTCCGACTCCGACTCCTAAGGCGCCCCCTGAAGCACCCTCCCCTATAATTACGGTAATAATCGGAACTTTTAAACGTGTCATTTCTAAAATATTTCGGGCAATTGCTTCGCCTTGTCCACGTTCTTCTGCTTCTAAACCCGGATAAGCTCCCGGGGTGTCTATAAGAGAGACAACAGGAATTCCGAATTTTTCAGCAGATTTCATTAAACGAAGGGCTTTTCTGTAACCTTCTGGATTTGCCATCCCAAAGTTTCTATATTGACGCGTTTTTGTGTTGTACCCTTTTTGTTGACCAATAAACATATAGCTTTGATCTCCAATTTTACCCAAGCCACCAATCATCGCTTTGTCATCCTTGAAATTACGATCTCCATGGAGTTCAAGAAAGGTTTCGCCACAAATAGAATTGATATAGTCTAATGTATAGGGACGGTTTGGATGTCTTGACAATTGTACGCGTTGCCATGGCGTTAAATTTTTATATATTTCTTTTTTAGCTAGGTCTAATTTTTCAAGGATTTGCACGCATGTTTCGGAAACATCAACATCACTTTCTTCTCCAATAATCTGGCATTTGTGTAATTGATCTTCTAATTCCTTGATAGGCAACTCAAATTCTAAATACTCCATAGAGTTCAAGATTAATTTTTAGTTAGTTCACAAATATAAAACTTTAATAGTTTTAAATAGATTTAAAGCTTAGATTTTACTCTTTTTACTGTTTTTGAGTAAAGCGTTCAATAAAACAGTACTAATAATAAGACTGGCACCAACATAAAACATAGGGCGCATGGTCTCAGTTTCTGGAAAGAGTAAAAAGGCTAAAATAATTCCATATATAGGCTCCAAATTATAGGTTAATACAAGAGTATAAGGGGTAATATGTTTCATAATATGTACTGAAGCAATAAAAGCATAAGCCGTACATATGGAAGCTAAAATAAATAGGTATATACAATCCGTTGAAGACAGCTGAAAAAAGGCTGTATCAAAGCCGTTGGTGGTTAGAGCTAAAAAAATTGATATGAAAATAACACCACTGATAAACTCATAAAATGAAATAATTGAGGAAGGATAGTCTTTCACAAATTTACCATTAAGAACTGCAAATACCGTTGAGAATAAGGCGGAGAATATCCCCAAAATAATTCCCAATAGGAAACGTAATTCAGTTTGAGTGATCAAAAAGACCCCAACAACAACTACAAGTCCAAAGACTAGTTCATAGCCAATAATTTTACGTTTATAAAATAAGGGCTCAATTAGAGAGGCAAAAAAAGCGCCTGTAGAGAACATAGCCAAAGTGATGGATATATTTGAAACCTTAATGGCGGCAAAAAAAGTAATCCAATGAAGCGCTATAATAACTCCTGCAATTGAGAATCTAAAGATTACCTTGGGAGGGACCCTTAGTGATTTGTTCTTAAACTTGATATATATCAACATTAAAAACGCCCCAATGACCATTCGATACCAGACCAAAGGAATGGCCTCAAGAGAAATTAATTCTCCTAAAACAGCTGTAAATCCAGCTATAATAACAAGAAAATGTAAATGGATATGGTTTTTGAATTTAACGCTTGGCATTGTATAAGAGATAAGTGGCGAGACCTCCAAAAAGTATATTTGGAAACCAGACTGCTAGTAGTGGAGAAAAATTAGACTGCTCAGCCATCACCCCAAAAACTTTATCAAAAAACACATAGACCATGGCTATAACAATTCCAAAAGCTAGATTAACCCCCATACCCCCTCTTCTTTTAATGGAAGAAACAGCAACAGCAATAATGGTAAGGATAAATACTGAAACAGGTAAACTCCATTTCTTATACTTCACCACTTTATAGCGGTTTATATTAGAGGAGCCTCTCACTTCTTCTCTAGAAATAAAACGTGTTAACTCGCCGTATGTCAGTGTTTCTGCTACATATTTAGGTGGTGTTAAGTCTTCTAAATCAAAACTGAAAACCGTATCTTTTTTGCGTGAATACTCAAGTTGATCATCCGTGTCTCCAATAATTCTATAATTGTAATTTGTTAAGCTGTAAGTACTGTCTTTTTCAATATACCGAATTGAAGAGGCGTGTATTTTGTAGATTAATTTATTTCCTTGGAAATGTTCGAGTGTAAAATTATTTCCGCGTTTTGTCTTGGCATCAAAATTACTGACGTAAATGTAGTCGTTATCGCTAATTTGCCTGTGAATATGTTGGGTTTCTACAACCTTTGTATTGCTTAAATATTTATAATTAAATTCATTAAACCCTTTGCTGGCAACAGGGGCCCAGTACATGCCCAACATTAATGCTAAAAACGCCACAAAAGTAGCCCCTATGAAGTAAGGTCTTAAAAAACGTGCAAAGGAAACTCCAGAACTCAAAAAGGCCACAACCTCTGTATTATTGGCTAGTTTGGAGGTAAACCATATTACAGAGAGAAATAAAAAAAGTGGAAATAACAGCGTTGCGAAATATATAGTGAAGTCAAAATAAAAAGAGGCCACTTCCTTAAATGGAACCTCATTTTCTAATATTCTATCAATTTTTTCTGAAAGGTTTACGGTAATCCCAATAGGGATAAACATGAGTAACATCATGAAAAATGTAAATAAATACCGCTTTAATATATACCAATCTAAAATTTTCATCTTTTATAAACGCTTATCCATTTGCTTAACCATCATTGCTTTCCAAGTCCCAAAGTCTCCAGCTAAAATATGTTTCCTCGCTTGACGTGTTAACCATAGGTAAAAGCCTAAGTTGTGAATTGTAGCAATTTGCTTCCCCAAAAGCTCGTTAACACTAAATAGGTGTTTTAAATAGGCTTTTGAATATTCAGTATCTACAAAAGTGATACCCATTTCATCAATTGGAGAGAAATCATCTTTCCACTTCTGATTTTTAATATTTATGGTCCCATAGGCGGTAAATAGCATTCCATTTCGAGCATTCCGGGTGGGCATCACACAGTCAAACATATCAATCCCCAAAGCAATATTTTCTAAAATATTAATTGGCGTACCAACACCCATTAAATAACGGGGTTTATCTACCGGAAGTATGTCACAAACAACATCCGTCATTGCGTACATTTCCTCTGCCGGCTCTCCAACTGATAAGCCTCCAATTGCGTTACCAACGGCGTCTGCATTGGCAATATATTCAGCAGATTGACGTCTAAGATCCTTATAAGTGCTGCCTTGAACTATCGGAAAAAAGGCTTGATTATAATTGTATTTTAGAGGCGTTTTTTCGAGGTGATTGATACAACGCTCTAACCAGCGGTGGGTCATATGCATAGATCTTTTTGCATAATTATAGTCGCAAGGATAGGGCGTACATTCGTCAAATGCCATAATAATATCAGCCCCTATAGTCCGCTGAATTTCCATGACATTTTCGGGCGTAAAGGTATGCATGCTGCCGTCAATATGACTTTTGAATTTGACGCCTTCTTCTTTGATTTTACGATTTGCTGATAATGAGTAAACTTGATAGCCTCCTGAATCTGTTAGAATGTTTCGGTCCCAGTTCATAAACTTATGAATTCCTCCCGCTTTTTCTAATATATCCATTTGAGGTCTAAGAAATAAATGATAGGTATTGGCTAAAATGATATCAGGATTGATATCATTTTTGAGCTCTCGTTGATGCACTCCTTTTACAGTACCTACAGTGCCTACTGGCATAAAAATAGGGGTTTCAATGACCCCGTGGTCAGTAGTTATAGTGGCAGCTCTTGCTTTAGTCTCACTGTCTTTCTTTAGTAAATCAAATTTCAAATTCTTAAATTAAAAGGTTAATTTAAACTATATTACAGTGGGTAAAAAATAACTTTATTACTCAAAGCACATAAACTACTGAAGGCTGTTATTTAATTGATCGTGGCTGATAGTCGATTAAATAATCGCCCTTGGGAGCCCCCTCGTCAAAGGAACTGCCCTTTAGTAAAAATCTTGTTTTTTCTCTTGCTTCTTGGTTGGTCCACCCCTCATACTCTATTCTGTAAAGTGCCGAAAACATTTGTGCACGTCCAACGCCATGATAGCAATGAATTAAAACCGGATAATTTGAAGGGTCGTCCATAATTTCTAAGAATTCATCGACCGTTTCTTGTGTTGGGACTTGGTCCGTTCCTAAATTGAAGTAGCTGACCCCTTCCAGTTGCTCAACCGCTTGTTTTTCGGCTGTTAATTCTTCGGGTATCTCAGGATTGTTTATCTTATCCTTGGTGTGTGGAAATCGTAAATCAATCACACTTTTTAGCTGGTGATCTTCTATATAAGAGGCTATTTTTTCAGGTGGGATAACCCCTGATTTATAAACTTTGTTTTTAGATATCTCCTTAAAATTATAATTGAAATGAACATCGTATACATACTTTGAAACTCCTAAAAGAACAATACTAGAAAGTACAATTATTATTTTTTTCATTTATAGTGATTTTTAATTATAAATCCTTGTTTATTATTCTATCAAAATAGTCTTTTAAAAATGCTTTACAAGACAATTCAACCGCATCCATCTCTTTTGTTCGTTTGGAAATTAGATTTTTTTCTAAACCCAGGTCTTTAATGTCATAAAAACCAATAGCTTTAAGTCCATCAAATATACAAATTATATTCCCCTTACTGTACTGATAATTTTGCCCATTATAGTTTATCACAAAAGGCAGGGTTGAATTTAAAGGATCTGGCACTAAGCTACGACCCCAGCTCCTAAAGGGCTTATCATAACCCACCATGTTTAAAATAGTTGGGTAAATATCAATTTGTTGTGCCAAGTCACTGTTTAGTCCAGTATATTTTTCATCTGGACTGTAAATCATAATGGGGATAGCATACCTGTTAATTGGCTTAAAATACTCTTTGTAGTCAACCTGGTTGGTGTGGTCTGCAGTGATAATAAAAATAGTACTTTCAAACCATGGTTCTTTTTTAGCGGCTTCAAAAAATTGCTTGTAAGCATAATCTGTATAACCCACACATTGGTGCATTGGCAAATTACCTTTTGGAAATCGACCTTCATATTCATCGGGGATTATATAAGGCTCATGTGAGGTCACAGTGAAAATAGTAGAGAAAAATGGACTCTTTTTAAGGTCTAATTCTTCTTTCATAAATTGAAAAAATGGCAGGTCCCAAATGCCCCAAAAACCGTCAAACAGTGCGTCATTATCAAATTCTGTTTTTCCATAATAATGATCAAATCCTAAAATGTTTGAAAACCCTAAAAAGCCCATTGAGCCATTGGGAGCTCCATGAAAAAATGAAGTGTCATATCCTTCAGAGTTTAAAACAGAAACTACAGATTCAACGTTCTGTTTAGCATAAGGAGAGGAAGTATATGCATCTTTAAAAGAAGGAATACCAGCCAAGACTGAAGACATCCCGTGAATAGACTTTCTGCCGTTGGCAAAGGCATTATCAAACACCAAACTTTTAGACGCTAAAGAATCTAAAAACGGTGTGTAGCTTTTGTAGTTAGGAATGTCAGTGTTTTGATTGAATGCACCTATATATTCTCTTCCATAACTTTCCGTAATAAATACAACAATATTAGGTTTGAGTTTTGAATTGTTTTTGTAATGTTTGACAGGTTGAACCAAACTATCTATAAGAGAACTTGATACCGTGTAGGGAACTTTTTTAAAGGTTTTCTTGTTAAAGGTTCTTAAAATTGCAAAAGGCGTGTTTAACACAAAGTCTGCATGTTGAATTTTAGATACATACCTATTAGCATCAACTAAATTGATGGGGCGGGTACTCTTTTTAAAATCACCTCTAATACCTCCAACCATTAGAGTAGCTGTTAAGAGAAATGCAACAACCGAAGTTAATACGTAAGGTATAATCCCTTTAGAATAGGGCTCTGGATTTAACTTGACTTTTCGGTACAATAAAATCCACAAAGCGGTCATGACAAAAAACAGCAAGAAAACATGCCAGTAACTCAATGAGAATCTAAAAAACATATGTAGTAAATTGCTCTCATTTTCAATAACTGCCCACTCAGAAATTGTGGTTCTGTTGTAATTAAATTTATAGTAAATAAGGTCTATAAAATTAAAAGCAACTCCAATTAAATTAGTTAAAAAATAGACAACAAAGAGAATATTCTGGTATATTTTATGTGTGTTTATCCAAAGTGGTAACATGGAAAGAACAACAAATAAACTATTTAAATAAAATATTGAGGTGGTATCAAATGCGAGGCCGTGATAACTGAGTCGTAGGTATTCAGAAAAAGAATCTATCTCTAATAAAGTATAATTATATACAAAAAATAAAAAACGACAGAACGCATACATGACAAACACAAGCAGCACCCTGTAAACCATAGCCTTATATTCTCGTAATCGAATAAATCTTAACATAAAAACAGTTCAAAATTAGATGCAAAAATAGAAAAGAAATTACACTTTTGACTCACCCTAGCTTGTTTTTATAAATTGTTAGTTAAATTTTAAAACTTTAAATATTAATGCTTTTCACAATGAAAATTAAAATTATCTTTGAGCTTGAATTTTAAATTAAAAAGTCTTTTCAATGTCAAACAAAAAATTACATGATTTAACTACTCAAACACGCAGAGACATTTTGCGCATGGTTCACAAGGTAAATTCAGGCCATCCAGGTGGCTCATTAGGGTGTACCGAATTTCTAGTTGTTCTCTACAACCTAGTTATGAACCGCAAAGATGGATTTGACATGAACGGACATGGTGAAGATTTATTTTTCCTTTCGAATGGTCATATTTCACCTGTTTTTTATAGTGTTCTAGCACGCTCAGGATATTTTCCTGTTGAAGAGCTCAATACCTTTAGACTTTTAAACTCTAGATTACAAGGGCATCCAACAACTCATGAAGGACTTCCAGGAGTTCGGATTGCTTCTGGATCTTTAGGTCAAGGGCTTTCTGTTGCTTTAGGTGCTGCAGAATCTAAAAAGCTAAATAACGATCCAAACCTTATATACAGCCTTCACGGAGACGGAGAATTGCAAGAAGGTCAAAATTGGGAAGCTATTATGTATGCTTCAGCAAAAAATATCGATAATTTAATTGCAACCATTGATTTAAACGGAAAACAAATTGATGGTGCTACAGACGATGTTCTTCCAATGGGAAGTATTAAAGGAAAATTTGAAGCTTTTGACTGGACAGTTATTGAAGTGGAAAACGGAAATGATATTGAAGCCATTATTGAGGGTATGAAATCTGCAAAGGCAGCAACTGGGAAAGGGAAACCTGTTTGTGTTCTTTTAAAGACCATGATGGGAAATGGGGTTGATTTTATGATGCACACTCATGCATGGCACGGAAAGGCACCAAACGACGAACAATTAGAAACTGCTTTAAATCAAAACCCAGAGACTCTAGGCGATTATTAAATCAAAACCAACAAGAAAAAATGAAAACGTACACATATACAGAAAAAAAAGATACAAGGAGTGGTTTTGGAGCAGGTCTTGCCGAACTCGGGAGAACCAATCCTAATGTAGTAGCGCTATGTGCAGACCTTATAGGATCTTTGAAAATGAATCAGTTTATCGATGAAAATCCTGAGCGTTTCTTCCAAATAGGAATCGCAGAAGCCAATATGATGGGAGTTGCAGCTGGACTAACTATAGGAGGAAAGATTCCTTTTACAGGAACCTTTGCAAATTTTTCAACAGGGCGGGTTTATGATCAAATTAGACAATCAATTGCATATTCTAACAAGAATGTGAAAATTTGTGCCTCTCACGCTGGTTTAACCCTGGGTGAAGACGGCGCTACCCATCAAATTTTAGAAGACATAGGGCTGATGAAAATGATTCCAGGGATGGTTGTGATAAATACTTGTGACTACAATCAAACTAAGGCGGCAACGATTGCCATAGCGGACTATGAAGGTCCTGTATACTTGAGATTTGGAAGGCCAACCGTTCCTGTTTTTATGCCTGAAAACCAAGAATTTGAAATTGGAAAAGCAGTTCATCTGCAAGAAGGTTCAGATGTGACTATTGTGGCAACTGGGCACCTTGTCTGGGAAGCTTTAGAAGCGGCAAAGGACTTACACGAAAAAGGGATCTCTGCTGAGGTTATCAATATTCATACGATTAAACCATTGGATGATAAGGCTATTTTAGAGTCTGTTGCAAAAACAGGCTGTATTGTAACGGCAGAAGAACATAATTTTTTAGGGGGCTTAGGGGAAAGCGTTTCAAGAGTTTTAGCGCTTAACAGGCCTACTCCTCAAGAATTTGTGGCGACTACTGATACTTTTGGAGAGTCTGGAACACCTGCACAATTAATGAGCAAATATGGTCTAAATAGTGCTGCAATCATTGAAAAAACACTAAAGGTTATCGCTAGAAAGTAAGTAAAACTAACTAAACGTCAACAAAAAAAGAGTCGCATATATGCGACTCTTTTTTTGTTGAATTATATATATAGGACAACAACTATTGATCAAGTGATGCAGACTCCGTAGCGTCCAAATAATTAGGAATACCATTATCATTGCTATCCACTAACGTTATAATATTAGCTGTAAAAGTTCCGTCTGCCAAACTAGAAATGGGTGAAACAAACTGATTTGACATCAGTTCAATGGCATCCAGTTCGGCTCGAAGACCTTGTTCTGTTGGATTCGAATAAGAATCAAGAAGGATCTCATCAGATGTATCTGTGCCATCTCCATCATCATCTAAATCTAAAAAATCTGCAAATAAATCAAGGTCCGTATCAAGCCCATACAAATCTAAACTACCTAAAGAAACCTCCATATAAGTAGGTATGTTGTCAGAATCATGGTCATTTACTTGCATTTGCATCAGTTCAAACTTAAAAACTAAATTAGAATAGGAAGGAATACCGCTTTGATAAGATGAAAAATAACCTAGACCTGATGGCAGAAACATAGCGCCCATTCCGAAGCCATCAAATGAGACAGTCCCATCTGGATTGGACACATAGGAACCAGAAGTGTTAAATTCAGGCAAGACGCGACTCCAACCAGGAACCAAATACACCAAATCAAAAACAACAGGCGTTGTAGTTCCGTCAAAAACACTACCATCCGTAAGTGAGCCTGAATAATTAACCCTAACTTTATCGCAAAAATTAGGAGAAGATTCGCCTTCGCCTTGTTTAATTTTTAAAATATAATATTCATAATCAACCTCAAGATATGTGGTAGATTTTACCTCAACAGCATCCATTAAAAGTGATGTATTGGGAGGTAAGGACTCCCCTTCCAATAACTCCGTAATCACTAAATCTTCTAATTTGGGATTTACCAAAGCATTGACTGCAGCCGAATTGTAATAATGTGTACTCAAATAATCAATAAGAGAATCTCTATCGGTAACTTGTTGCTCTGTTCGATCGTTATCAGGCACAGCTGATACTGATTCTTCATCCTTTTCACAAGAGACAGAAGTTAAGATGGCTAAGAAAATAAAAAGTATATTATATTTGTTATTCATAATTCTATAATTGAGGGTTGCAAGATACAATTTTATACTATTTTTGTGTAGAAGATTAATGATGTTTTAAACATTTTATGAGAATCGATAAATATTTATGGTGTGTCCGTTACTTCAAGACACGTAATATTGCTACAATCGCTTGTAAAAAAGGGCATGTAAGAGTAAATGAGAACGTTGTAAAACCAGGAAGAACTATTTATCCGATGGATAAAATTGGTGTTCGCATCAATCAAATTAATTATCAATTGGTCGTCCTAGACGTCCCCAAAAGCCGTGTTGGTGCTAAATTAGTTGATATTTACAGAACGGATACCACAGAAAAATCAGAATTTGAAGCCCAAGAATTATTAAAGTATTCTAAGGACTATTACCGTGAAAAAGGAGAGGGAAGACCCACAAAAAAAGACCGTAGAGAAATTGATAATTTTTTAGACTCTGATAAAAAAGACGATTAATAAAATTAAGATGAAAACTGTTTTATATCTTTGAACAAAACCATATTATGGCACTATCGGAAAACTGTATTTTAAACCACACAGAAATCAATCATAAAGTAAAACGTATTGCGTACCAAATTTACGAATGTAATGTGAATGAACAGGAAGTCATCATTGCTGGTATCGACTCAAATGGTTATTTATTTGCTAAAAAAATAAAATCAGCCTTAGTCGAAATTTGTAATATTAAGCCTGTATTGTGTAAGGTAATTATTGATAAGAAAAAACCACATTTGCTAATAAAAACTTCTTTAAAGCCCGATGAATACCGCAACAAATCCTTAGTACTTGTCGATGATGTATTAAATTCTGGAACAACCTTGATTTATGGAGTCAAGCACTTTTTAGAGGTCCCATTAAAACAGTTTAAAACTGCGGTCCTTATAAATCGGAATCATAAAAAATACCCGGTAAAAGCAGATTTTAAGGGGATTTCTCTATCTACTTCAATAAAAGAACATGTTTCTGTTGTATTTAAAGGGCAACAAACAAAGGCTGTTCTAAAGTAATTTTGAAATAATTTCATCAACCAGTTTATCTTGACTTAGCAGATCTGTTGTCACATGAATTTCAGCCTGAGTGTAAAAGGGGGCGCGTTCAAATAAATGTTTGGCTATAAATTCCGGAATTTCACCCGGCTTTAAATCGGAAATTAACGGTCGGCCTGACTTTTCATTTAGCAATCGTTCGGTCAAACTCTCAATGGAGGTATTAAGCATCACTGTAAACACATTAGGATGCTTCAATAAGTAAGACATCGTATCCGAATAACAAGGCGTTCCCCCTCCCAATGCAAGTACAAGCTCATGTTTTTGCTGACATAATTCTTTCACTGCAGTCGCTTCAATATTACGAAAATACACCTCTCCCTTGGATTTAAAAATAGTAGAAACTGAAGCCTTTTGTTTGGATTCAATATAGCTGTCTAAATCCAAAAAACTTAAGTCTAATTTCTCCGCCAAGGCACGGCCAATCGTAGACTTTCCCGACCCCATATAACCTAATAAAACAACAATCATACAAACATAAAAATTTGATTATAAGCTCCCTATAATTTACAAGGACAAAAAAACAAAAAATTATTTGAAAAAGCATTGTATTATTAATTAATCCCTTTATATTTGCAGCCGAATTAAGGGAAAGAAATGACCTGGTAGCTCAGTTGGTAGAGCATCTCCCTTTTAAGGA
>TARA_Y100000385_G_scaffold285753_1_pt1 | contig 14784 bp, 13 predicted proteins | sample TARA_Y100000385 | Tara Oceans TARA_Y100000385 (sample SAMEA2620980) | marine metagenome | biome: marine biome (ENVO:00000447); feature: surface water layer (ENVO:00002042); material: "saline water (ENVO:00002010), including plankton (ENVO:xxxxxxxx)" | depth 5 m
GGAATTGCTTTAACTGCTATAACTTATTTTATATTCATGAAAGGACTAAAAGGAACCTCATATGCTAAGCAATCATTTGATATAATTGGCGGAGGGACGGTGAAGGACTTTTTAGAAAATCAAGTACTATATATAGTGCTGGTTAGTTCTATTATCTGGTCACTGTTATCCTATATTTTAATTGTGTTTGCTAAAACTAATATCTATAAACTAATTATTATAGTAGGAACCTTTGCCTTAGCACTAGCCTTTGCAGGGAATGATTTAGTTAATTTTATTGGAGTTCCAGTAGCAGCGTTTAATGCCTATACAGAGTGGTCAGCTTCAGGTCTATCTGCAGCAAGCTTTCCAATGGACGTATTGGCCTCTAAAGTCCCGACAAATAATTGGCTATTATTTGGGGCAGGAATGGTAATGGTAATCACTCTGTGGTTCTCAACTAAGGCTAAAGACGTAGTTAAAACATCTTTAGACCTTTCGAATCAAGGAGACACAAAAGAGCGATTTCAACCAAATTTCTTGTCACGTGGTTTTGTGCGATTTGCGGTGGGTGCCTCAAAAGTAACTTCGTTTATACTACCAATCTCATGGCAAGATAAAATTGAACAACAATTTGAACAACCGGTTATAAAGCTTACCAATAACAAAGTTCACGAGTTACCTGCTTTTGACTTAGTCAGGGCCGCTGTTAACCTGATGGTTGCCGCTGTGTTGATATCAATCGCAACATCCTATAAGCTACCACTATCAACTACTTATGTTACTTTCATGGTGGCAATGGGAACTTCGTTAGCTGATAGAGCTTGGGGAGCTGAGAGTGCTGTATACCGTGTTGCAGGAGTTCTTAATGTGATTGGTGGCTGGTTTCTAACTGCATTATGTGCTTTTAGTGCTGCAGCCTTAGTTGCTTACTTATTAAATTTGAATATTGAAGTAATGTTTCCGATTTTACTTTTAACTGCAGTAATATTACTCGTCAGGAGTTCGATTGTTCACAGAAAAAAAACACAAGAGATGGCATCAGAAGACCGCTTGACTAAAACAGAAAGCAGTTCTGTTCAGGGAGTTATCATAGAAAGTGCTACAAATATTTCTAGCGTACTTAAGCGTGGTAAGAAAATCTATACTGCTGCTTTCAATGGGCTTTCACAGCAGGACTTGGAATCACTCAAAAAAAATAAGAAACAAATCGTGAAGTTGTCTGACGAAGTAGATGATCTAAGAGATAATATATTTTACTTTATTAAAAACCTGGATGAATCGAGTGTTGGTGCAAGTAATTTCTACATTCAAATTTTAGGATATTTACAAGACATGACACAATCTCTAACTTATATCACTAAAGTAAGTCACAAGCACGTTAACAATAATCACAAAAAACTAAAGTTCAATCAAATTAAAGAACTTAGTCAAATAAATGATTCTATTGAAATGTTATTCTCAGATGCTATGTTAGCATTTAAGTCTCAGTCTTTTAAGAAAATAGACTCTATTATTAAGCAAAAAAATGAAATTGCATCTATCCTTAAATCTAATATAGACCTGCAAGTAAAGCGCACACGTACAGAGGAATCAAGCCCTAAGAATACAACTCTTTACTTTAGCTTATTGTTAGAGACTAAAGATCTCTTAAATGCTACAACAAGCTTGTTAGAGGAATATCACACCGCCTATGACAGTAGTGTGAAACCTGCCACTGTCAGCGAAGAGATTGAATAAAGAGTCATTTCAAATAAAAAAAGCAGCTAATTTAAATTAGCTGCTTTTTTTTAAATGGCTGTTGTATAGTTATGATCCACACATCAGGCAATCATCGCCTTCAGCTTCTTTTGCTTGCGCGATTAAAGCTTTCATTTCATCTGCAGACATAGGTTCTACATCTGCGGCGGTTTCTTGAGAAAATTTGGCAGCGGTCTTAGCCGCCTTTTTTTGTTTCTTTTCTATCACGGCAGTCTCTTGCTTTTCAACAGCCTCTACTTCGACGGATGCTGGCGCTGGTGCTTCCTTTTTCTTGTTATCCAAGGTGAATTTTATGGCGTCAACAGCACTTTTTGTTCTCAAGTAATACATCCCTGTTTTTAGTCCGCTTTTCCATGCATAGAAATGCATTGACGTAAGTTTAGCCATCGTAGCACCTTCCATAAATAGGTTTAAAGACTGAGATTGGTCTATAAAATAACCCCGCTGGCGCGACATATCTATTATATCCTTCATACTCAATTCCCAAACTGTTTTATAGAGATCTTTGATGTCTTGAGGAATCACATCTACATGTTGAATAGAGCCATTAGCGCGCATAATATCTTGTTTCAAGCCTTCATTCCAAAGTCCTAGCTCAACAAGATCTTCTAGCAAGTGCTTATTAACAACAATAAACTCCCCGGACAATACACGACGGGTGTATATGTTGGAGGTATAGGGCTCAAAACATTCGTTATTTCCAAGAATCTGAGAGGTACTTGCTGTAGGCATTGGTGCTACTAAAAGTGAATTACGCACCCCGTTTTTAAGAACTTCTTTACGCAGCTTAGCCCAATCCCAAAGACCGCTTAATTCTTCATCTTTTAAACCCCACAAGTTGTGTTGAAATTTTCCTTCACTAATTGGAGAGCCTTCGTAGCTTTGATACGGACCTTCTTGGGTGGCTTCTTCCATAGACGCCGTTACTGCTGCAAAATAAATAGTTTCAAAAATATCTTGGTTCAACTGCTTTGCTTCATCGCTTGTAAAAGGAAGCCTTAATTGAATGAAAGCATCTGCTAAGCCTTGCACGCCAATCCCAATAGGACGGTGCCTCATATTTGAGTTTTCAGCCTCTTTGACGGGGTAGTAATTGCGATCGATTACCTTGTTTAAGTTATGGGTAACGCGTTTTGTTATTTTGTATAATTCCTGATGATCAAAGGCGCCGTCTTTCACAAACATATTAAGTGCAATTGAGGCTAGGTTACAAACTGCCACCTCATCCGGTGACGTATATTCAATAATTTCCGTACACAAGTTTGAAGAACGAATGGTTCCTAAGTTTTGTTGATTAGACTTACTATTTGCAGCATCTTTGTACAACATATACGGGGTTCCTGTCTCAATTTGAGATTCGGTAATTTTCTCCCATAACTCTCTTGCTTTGATTGTTTTTCGGCCTTTACCTCTCGCTTCATAGTCTAAGTAAAGGGCTTCAAACTCTTCGCTGTGGGTGTCTGGTAAGCCTGGGCATTCGTTTGGGCACATCAAAGTCCAGCTCGCGTCTTCTTGTACACGCTTCATGAATAAATCTGGAATCCACATCGCATAAAATAAATCACGGGCACGCATTTCTTCTTTTCCATGATTCTTCTTTAGGTCAAGGAAATCAAAAATATCCGCATGCCAAGGTTCCAAATAAATTGCAAAACTTCCTTTGCGCTTTCCTCCCCCCTGATCTACATATCGGGCCGTATCATTGAATACCCGTAGCATTGGAACAATACCATTACTGGTACCGTTTGTCCCTGCAATATAACTTCCAGTAGCTCTAATATTATGCATTGCCAAGCCTATTCCACCTGCGGACTGTGAAATTTTTGCCGTTTGTTTTAGAGTGTCATAAATCCCATCAATACTATCGCTTTTGGCGGTCAATAAGAAACAAGATGACATTTGAGGTTTTGGGGTGCCTGCATTAAATAACGTGGGCGTTGCATGAGTGAAAAACTTTTTTGACATAAGTTCGTATGTCTCAATGGCAGCGTCTAAATCATTTAGATGAATACCTATAGAAACACGCATCAACATATGCTGTGGCCTTTCTGCTATGATACCGTTTAGCTTTAAAAGGTAAGAGCGCTCTAAGGTTTTGAAACCAAAGTAGTCGTAGCCAAAATCTCTATTGTAAATAATAGTAGAGTCTAGTTTCTCTTTGTTTTCTGTAATTACATTATAAACCTCATCTGAGAGCAGAGGTGCGTCTTTGCCTGTTCTTGGATTGACGTAGGTGTATAAATCATGCATGACTTCGCTAAAAGTCTTTTTGGTGTTTTTGTGAAGGTTGGAGACCGAAATACGAGCTGCAAGTTTGGCGTAGTCTGGATGAGCCGTTGTCATAGTTGCAGCCACCTCTGCAGCAAGGTTGTCTAGTTCGCTGGTAGTTACGCCATCATATAATCCTTCGATCACACGCATAGCAACTTTTAAAGGGTCTACCAATTCATTTAAACCATAACATAGCTTTTTAACTCTTGCCGTGATTTTATCGAACATGATTTCTTCTTTTCTGCCATCTCTTTTTAGTACGTACATATTTTTAATCTTTTTTACTTTTTTGTTGCTGATTCAAAAAAGCGGTTAGTTGGTTAGCCTAGTGATATTTGAGTTTCCCCAAATGCTTGGTTGTTATATATTTTTAACCCGTTAGTTAGGAGGTTAAAAGATTAGTTTTAAGCGATTTTAATCTGTTTTGAGTTCGTATTCTAGTTGGTAATTCCTAGAACTCAGAGTCGAAACTATATTTATTGGTGTCTTCTTCCTCTTTATTAAGTACCCCTGCTTTTTGATATTCAGAGACTCTTTTTTCAAAGAAATTAGTCTTTCCCTGGAGGGATATCATATCCATAAAATCAAATGGATTTGCTGTGTTGTATTCTTTTTCACAATCTAATTCTTGCAACAGACGGTCAGTCACAAATTCTAAATACTGAGACATCAATTTTGAATTCATACCGATCAAACTTGCTGGCAAGGACTCCGTAATAAATTCTCTCTCAATATTTAAGGCATCTATTAATATTTCTCTAATGCGTTCTTTAGGTACCTTGTTGATAAGGTGTTTATTGTGCAAGTGAACCGCAAAATCCGCATGCACACCCTCGTCCCTAGAAATCAATTCATTTGAAAACGTAAGCCCTGGCATCAGACCTCGTTTTTTAAGCCAAAATATAGAACAAAACGCCCCTGAGAAAAAGATCCCTTCGACAGCTGCAAAAGCGATAAGGCGCTCTGCAAAACTTGGGGATTCAATCCACTTAAGGGCCCAGTCTGCTTTTTTCTTAATGGCTGGGAAATTTTCAATAGCGTTGAATAGAATGTCTTTTTCTGCTTCATCTTTCACATAAGTGTCTATCAAAAGAGAGTAGGTTTCGCTGTGAATATTCTCCATCATGATTTGAAATCCATAGAAAAATTTAGCCTCGCTATACTGCACTTCATTCACAAAGTTTTCTGCCAAGTTTTCGTTTACAATACCATCGCTTGCTGCAAAAAAGGCAAGGATGTGTTTTATAAAATAACGTTCATCGTCATTAAGCTTGGTAGACCAGTCTGTTAAGTCTTGATGTAAATCAATTTCTTCTGCAGTCCAGAAACTAGCTTCTGATTTTTTATACCACTCCCAAATATCATGATGTTGGATTGGAAAAATAACGAATCTATCTTTGTTTGGCTGTAAAATTGGTTCTACTTGTGACATCTATTTAAAAATTAAAAATTGTGGTGAAAACTGCTGCTTTTATGAGCGGGTAACAAAGGTTGAAAATACTTGCCTTAAATGAAAGTCATTTTTATAAACATTGGCTGTAAGTTTTTAACAACGAGTAGGTTTTTTCCTACAAAAATAAATTGACAAGAAAGCATTAAAACACTGTAAATTAGCATTTTAAAAAACCGCTCTCTCTTACAGCTGAACAAGTCGAATTTATTATTTTTTCATCAAATTAATAAAAAAAAGCGTTCAGAGCAGCTCAGTGAAACTAAGTGCTTGCCCTTCAAGAGTGTCAATAAAAATAGGACTATTTGTGAGTTGCGGCTACTTTTTCCAGCCCAGCGTACCAATCGGCACCAAACTTTCGAATTAATGCTTCTTTTACAAATTTGTAAACAGGTACTTGCAGCTCTTTTCCCAAGCTACAAGCATCATCACAGATGTGCCAATGATTATAATTAACCGCAGAAAATTCGCTATACTCTTTAACACGAATAGGGTATAAATGGCAAGAGACTGGTTTTTTCCAGCTTATATCCCCTTGGTTATAGGCCTCTTCGATTGCGCACAAAGCGGTTTTCTTTTCGTCATAGATAACATACGCACAATCAGCGCCATTGATCAAAGGCGTTTCCAATTCTCCATCCTCAGCGACCACATGAGTGCCTTGGGCTTCAATAGTAGCAATACCTTCCTTTTGAAGGTAGGGCTTAATAATCGGATAAATCGTCTTTAATATAGTTGCCTCCTCGGCTTCAAGTGGAGCCCCGGAATCTCCATCTACGCAACAGGCACCTTTACATGCGCTAAGATTACAAATAAAATCTTTTTCAATGATATCTTCAGAAACTATGGTTTTTCCTAATTGAAACATGCATCAAATATACTGTTTTATTGTAAACATTTTTGCTGAAAAAATGTTTCAAATTTAACTTGTAAATGTAATTATTTATTAGACCTTTGCAGCCTATAATATATGATATGAGTTTCAATTTAAAAGAGATTTTCACGGCTTTTATGGTGCTTTTTGCGGTAATTGATATTGTCGGAAATATTCCTATTATAATTGATCTACGAAAAAAGGCAGGTCATATTCAAAGTGAAAAAGCGTCTGTTATTGCGGGGGTTATTATGATTATTTTTTTGTTTCTAGGCGATAGCATTTTAAGCCTTATTGGCATTGATGTTCATTCTTTTGCTGTTGCTGGAGCATTTATTCTGTTTTTTATTGCCCTTGAAATGATCCTAGGAATCACCCTTTACAAGCAAGAAGAAGGCAGCACTATGAATGCTACGATTTTCCCTTTGGCATTCCCTTTAATTGCAGGGCCAGGGAGCCTCACTACCCTTTTGTCGATAAAATCTGAATTCCACACCGAAAATATTATCACTGCAGTTATTGTAAATGTACTGGTTATTTATATTGTACTGAAAACCTCTTCGAGAATTGAGCGATTTATTGGTCAAAACGGGATAAATATTGTTCGAAAAATATTCGGAGTTGTCTTATTAGCAATCGCGGTCAAACTGTTTACCTCTAACATTAAATTCTTATTATAAAGATGCGACTCTTAACTTATTTCTTGTCCTTGTTAGCCCTTATTATTATTGTCTTCAATTTGACTAAAGTTGATTTTTCAGCACCCTTTGAAGCCGAGAGTTATACCGCAATTATCACTGCATTGGCAGGGGGTTGTGCAATTCTCTTGTTTAGTATTCTTCGAATTGCAAAAAAAATAGATCGGACTGTAAAGGAAAAATCTTAGTCTAAATAAATAATTTACAGACTTAACAGTTCAACTTGAATGCCTGCTTTTTCCAAGAACTCAACCCCTGAAAGGTCTTTGTAGGCCGCGCTATAAACTACTCGGGTAATGCCTGCTTGGTGAATTAGTTTACTACAGCTTTGGCAAGGAGATAACGTAATGTAAAGCGTAGCTCCTTTACAAGATTGGGTGGAGGCTGCAACCTTTAATATCGCATTTGCTTCCGCATGCAGTACATACCATTTCGTATAGCCTTCTTCGTCTTCGCAAAAATTTTCAAAGCCCGTGGGCGTCCCATTGTAACCGTCGGATATAATCATTCGATCTTTGACAATAATAGCCCCAACTTGTTTCCGCTTGCAATAAGATAGCTTGCCCCATTCAAGAGCCATTCTGAGATAGGCTTTATCATACTTATGTTGCTTTGCTGTGGTCATAAAGGTGATTACAATAGAGTTTAATTTGTGTGACGAATATAGAATCTAGAATTTTGAAATACAACTAATGCTTAATAAAAAAGTGGACTCTTTGTTATCAAAGGAAGCATCAGGCCTATAACAACCGCCGAAAGAACCATGACCCAATCCCGAATAGAGAATCTGAAAATTGTTTGGCCCAAGAAGCCAAAAAACAACACACAAAAGACGATTAAAAATTGCCCCAACTCAATCCCTACTGCAAACTCTAGAACTGAAAGTAAAGTACTCTCGTCAGAGTGCACTACTGATAAAAAAGAGCTAGCAAAGCCTAAACCGTGAATGAGTCCAAAAAACAAAACAAAGCCCCCTATAAGTAGTGGATTAGACTGCTTGGAATGTTTTCCTGCTGTAAAGACATTGTAAAGAGCTATAATGACAATTGTAAAGGGAATCAACCACTCAACAACATTGGACTTTAAGTTAATTATATCAAAAACGCCTAAAAGCAAACTAAAGGTGTGACCAAGTGTAAAAATGGAGACTAAAAGTAGTAATCGCTTCCAATCTTTAAATACATAAGGAACGGTAAGCACCACTAAAAACAATATGTGGTCATAACTACTGAAGCTGATTATATGATACAATCCGAGCTCTAAAAATTTCAAAAAACTGTCTATCATTATTTAATTAATGTTTTGTCCAAAGTTAATAAAATTATTGGGGTCATCTTTGGAGTTGTTAGACGAAAGTTTTTCAAATGCTTCTAGCCCACAATCTAAGAAGGCTTTATAGTCTTGTGCATTAGGGGTATATCCTGTTGGAGTGTTTAATAGGGTTTTCGCATCAGGGCTCAACAATGCATAATAAGGTTGAGAGTTGGATTGAAAAAACGCAGTTTGGAAGTGCGCCCATTTATGTCCATAATTTTCTAAGATACGTGCGCCGCCGCCAAGGCGATCTACCGTTAGCTTTTGATCGGCAGGCAGTTCTTTTTTATCGTCTACATACAGAGAAATTAACACATAGTCATTTTCAAAATAAGATTTAATAGTGGATTTAGGCCATACGTGTTCTTCCATTTTTCTACAATTCACACAAGCATACCCTGTGAAATCCAACAAGATAGGCTTGTTTACCTTTTGTGCATAGGCAACTCCTTGTTTTAGATCCTTGAAACATTCAAAATTGTTTGGGCACTCATTTGGATATAAAAAACTATAGCCTACGGGGGGTGCCAGCCCGCTCAACAAGGTAAGAGGGGTAAATGTTTGGGTGCTTTTATTGACTCTAAATCCCGATCCAAGATATATAACAAAAGCTGAAATAAAAATTCCAGCACTTATTCTAGAAAATGATACTTTTTTTAAGGGGGCGTCATGAGGAAACTTGAGTTTTCCAAAAACATAAAGACCGAGGCCTATAAATACTAGAATCCAAACACCTAAAAAAACTTCTATTTTAAGAATACCCCAGTGCTTCACTAAATCTGCATTTGAAAGAAACTTAAAGGCGAGGGCGAGTTCCAAAAAGCCAAGAACAACCTTGGTTGTATTTAACCAGCCTCCAGATTTTGGAAGTGCTTTGAGCATGTTTGGAAACATCGCAAATAAGGCAAAAGGCAAGCCTAGAGCAACTCCGAAGCCTCCCATCCCAGCGCTGAGTTGCCAGGCGCCTCCCTCTGCAGAAAGTGAGCCTGCTAACAGCGATCCTAAAATAGGTCCTGTGCAAGAAAAAGATACGATCGACAAAGTAAGGGCCATAAAAAAGACTCCCAAAACGCCTCCTACGCCTTCTCCTCTTGTGGTGGTGTTAGTCCATTTGGAGGGCAAGCTAAGCTCATAGTAGCCAAAAAATGAAAAGGCGAAAAATATAAATATGATAAAAAAGAAGACATTTAGCCATACATTGGTTGAGATTTCATTTAATATGTCTGGGTTTACAGAATCTAATAAGTGAAATGGAATGCTTAAAACTAAATAAACCAAGACAATAAAAAGCCCGTATAAAATCGCTTTTGAGACCCCGCTTTTGCTGGAGCTGCTGCTGGCTTTTTTAGTGAAAAAACTAACGGTTAAAGGAATCATTGGAAACACGCAAGGAGTAAGTAAGGCTAAAAGCCCCCCTAAAATACCTAAACCAAAAATTTGCCAAAGTGAGTTGTTATCGGATTTAATGTCTTTAGATAGTGAGGCTGTTTGATTACTGCAATTGGTCCCTGCTTTTCTAAGCGCCTCTGGCAGCATTCCATACAAAACATCATTGGCATTTTCTGTTACTTCGAATTCATAAATTGAAGTTCCACCAACAATTGAAAATCCACTATCAGCTGTATATTTAAAAGTGAAAGGGTTGTCGGGTTTGTAAGTACACTTAGAATCGTCACAGCTCATAAAGTCAATATTTCCATTGATATTAAATGCAGCAGCGTTAATCTTAACTCTTTGGGTAAAAACGGCTTGATCATAAAATTTAGACACCACCATTTCAAATACGTTGTCAAATTGAGTGACTTTGTTGAGTTTAGATTCTTTTACGGAATCAACCAGTTCAAAATTTGCAGAGGGTTCAAATGAAAAAAGAGTAGGCAGCGGACCGCCCTCTTCGACAAATTGAGAGTAAATAGACCAATGCATGTCTATTTTAGCTACAAAAACAAGTTCGTACTCGGTTTCTGATATTTTTTTAGATCCAAATTCCCATTGGACAGGTTCTAAAATCTGAGATGCAGTTGTAAAGCTGACAAAAAGCAACAAAAGTAATATACATTTCTTCATGGTACAAAGCGCGTTAAGATTCGCAAATTAATGAAAATTTAAATCGTAGGGCCAAAAGGAAGTGTTAATGTTCTTAAGCTTATAAAGCAAAAAACCCACCCTGTTAGGGTGGGTTTAATATCTTTATTTAAAAAACCATTATTCCTTAGGTAAATTTCTTTCGTATTGAGTGACCCTTGAAATTTTTCCGGCTGCATCAAAATAGAACCATTCGACAAGTTCTTTTTCCCAAATAGTTCCGTCTTTAAACACTCTTTTTTCTCTAGAAAACACAGTCACTCCAGACTCTGTGTCAGTATTTTGAATTTTAAGAGGCACTATTGAATACACCTCCCAGGATATCTCTGATAAGGGCTCAAAATAGCCAGACCATAGCTCGTCATTTAATGCGATTTTATTTCCTTCCGAATCTAAAAAAACTGAGCCTTCTGCAAAAATCTCAGCACAAGCTGCGCCGTCCATTTTATTGTAATCGGCTACTAATTTTTCAATCGCTGCAACCTCGCCTCTGTTAGAAAAAACAAGGGGTCTTCCCGTATACTCTGAAGTGCCACGACCAATGAATTTTCCGCCGTAATTTAATCCAAAGTTACTTTCTTTTAAGCGTCTAGACCATTGTGCAAATGCGGTTACTTTATTGTCTTTGTCAACTGTAAAAATTTCCATTAGATTTAAGTTTGCTACAGAACCGTCCTTGAAGTTTCTGTCTTCGGTAGACCAAGCCAATACCATAGTGTTATCTGAGCCTTCCATTTTTACTGGAATGACCATGAAAGGGTCCATTTTTATTGTTTCCATAGAGCCTAACCATTTTGCTGACCAATCTTTTGCACGTTCTGAAAACTCTGCTGAGTAGTTAGTCATAAGAGCATCTACATCTTTGGCGCTGTAGTCCTTTGCTATTTTTAAAACGGTTGCAACCGATTCATCACTCCCAATGGAAAATGATTTGCCAGCGTTTTCTCCCTCGCCTAAAAAGACGCCGGCTGTCTGAGCACTCATAAACAAACTCATACATACGGATAATGTGAAAATTATTTTCTTCATAATAAAAGTTAATTTGGTTTTAATTAGTTTTAATTAGCAAGTTAATTAAAAAATTGATATTACGCCTGCTTTAGCGGTAAATTTAACTGTGATTAAAACTAATTTTAAGTGCTTAGGGCAACGAGTGTTACGAATGAAGTGGCTTTAAGAGTGCATCTCTTTTGGCTGTGTAAGTGGTTTGGGCGTCTTTGATGAAGTTTTCTGATTTAAATCCTTTAATGTCTTTAAAAAACTGGGATCCAAGTGGTCCAAAATCTTTAACTAAATTTCGTTGACTCCAGCACATCATTTCGTACATAATTGGATAGAGATCGATTCCCTTATTAGTGAGGTAGTAAACTTTTGTTTTATTGTCCTGTGGTAACTTTGTAACAGATAATAAATCATGACTAACTAAAAGCTCCAGCCTGTTTGTTAAAATATTTGAAGCGATTTTTTCATGAGATTTCATGAATTCAGTGAATGTTGTTTTTCCCAAAAATAAATCTCTAACAATAACTAACGACCATTTGTCTCCTATAATATCCAATACATTTACCAAGGGGCAATGGGATCTATTTGTTTTCATTAGCCTGTTATAAATATGTTAATTTTTCAAAATTATTGCGTTTCTTTAAACAAACAAGGGTTTTAACATGTTTTTACATAAAGAAAGTTGAAAAAGCTATTAGCAATGGTTTTTTTTCCATTAGCCAGGACTCAAAAAATTATAAATTAATTAAGTTATAAATGATTTAAAAACCTGCAATAGTCTCATTAATAACAATTAATTATCCATAAATTTTAATTTAATATAAAAATTAAAACTTGAATTCAATAGATTGACAAACAGGAGGGTTGTTTTTTTTATTTTGCTTAATTTCACATTATGAAAAAAATTACTATACTAATTCACTGCAAAGACCAGGCAGGTATTATTGCTGCAGTGACCAATTTTATTGGGTCTAAAAATGGTAACATCGTTTATATTGATCAGCACGTGGATCAAGAGCAACAGGTTTTTTTTATGCGCCTTGAAGGGGAGTTTTCCCTTAATTCTTACAATAATTCAGAGTTTAAGCGGCAATTTCAAAAGGAATTAGCTGATAATTTTGGCATGAGCTGGGAGTTGTATACCGCTGTTTACAAACCTAGAATGGCTTTGTTTGTTTCCAAATATGACCACTGTTTGTACGATATCTTGGGACGTTTCAAGTCTGGGGAATTAAATTTAGATATCCCTCTAATTATTAGCAACCATTTAGACCTAAAGCCAATCGCCAATAGCTTTGGGGTGCCTTTTTTCCATATCCCTGTCACTAAAGACACCAAACTAGCGGTGCAAGCTAAACACCTTTCTCTTTTGTCAGAACACAAAATTGACTTTATTGTACTGGCGCGCTATATGCAAATTATACCTGAGGGATTAATAAATGAATACACCCATAAAATAATAAACATACACCACTCATTTCTTCCTGCCTTTGTAGGGGCTAAACCCTACCATTCAGCTTATAAAAGAGGGGTTAAGATTATTGGAGCGACCTCGCATTACGTCACCGCAGAATTAGATGCTGGGCCCATTATTGAACAAGATGTGACCCGTGTATCTCACTCGCATTCTATTAACGACCTGCTTTCAAAAGGTCGAGATTTAGAAAAAATAGTGCTTTCGACTGGAATCAAACTTCACCTGGACCATAAAGTAATGGTCTATAATAACAAAACAGTCATTTTTTCTTAGGCGGTTTATTTAATCTTCTCTCGTTTACTTTCGTGAAATAAAAAAAGCTTCCATAATATGGAAGCTTTTTTTTATATTGTAAACAGTTCGCTTATTCGCCTTCAGCGAGCACCCGCTCTGTAACGTAAAACAATTGAACTTTACCCTTGGAAATTAAGGCATCGTGTACTTGGCTAAGTTTAATTTCTTTGCCTTCTACTGTTAAAGTCAATTGGTGACCTGAAGTCACCCATTGACGTAATTCTCCCTTTGAGTTTGTAAACTCATTTTCAATAAGATAGTTAGTTGTCCATTTCGGGTTTGCTTCTTCAAACCAGTTTTTTAAGAATTGTAGGTGCGCATCACTGCCCTCAATGAGCTCGCCATTGGGACCATAGACTTTAAAGTTTCCTTCAGCGTTTAAACTTTCGATAGCATCTAGATTACGAGTGTTGTGGGCTTTAATATAGTCTTCCCAAACTGCTAAGTTAGACATATCACCCGTGTACAAGGGTACCTTGGTCCCGTCATCTTCGATCTCATAACCGATAGCCTTAGGAGCAACCTCAACCTCAGGGGTGTTGTTGCATGAAGTTAATAAGAAGGCTAGAACTGCTGTAAAAATTGATTTTTTCATTATATTAAATTATTGGTTAAAATTGATTTATTTTTAAGTGCGTATTGTCTGAGTCATTAATTGCAAATGGTTTAATAAGCCAACTTGACAAGCCTAGCAAAAGTACACTTTTATTTCATCTTATATAGCATTTTTATGACCTCCGAACAGTAAAGGTTTTATCAATCTAGGACTTTGAATCGGCCTTAGTTTCACTAAAATTAGCTGCGTTAGCAGCGGTTACTATTTGCACTATTTTTAATAGTTAGGTGTTGAGTTTTTAACGGTTGTTAATTCCAAATATTTTGATTTATTAAGTTGTTTTCTGCACCTTAATAAAAACAGTGGCTATTTCCTATCGGTAAATTTTATTTTCTGTTTTAAATCCTGAAAAGGTTGCTCTACATACATATACATAAGAGTTGAGGCAATTATAATAGCTACCAAAGAGATAAGACTATTCGCTAAAACAATTTGGGTATCCGACAAGCTTCCCATGGCATAGCTATTAAATTTTGGGAAAAACCAAAACATAAACATCTCGTGAAAAAGATAGGCAGAGTAGGAGATTTGTGAAATTGGATAGAAAAATCGCATAGACAAAAAACCATTAACTGGTCTCACAATTTTGGAGTCTAAATAGAGGCAACTAAAAATAATAAACAGAACCGCATATGAAAATATTTCTCGATGAACGATTTCATAAAGTCTTGGTATGTCATTAGAAACCCCCTCAAATAAAGAATGTTTAAGATTGGTCCACTGCCCTAGTGATATACTGGATATCACAATAAATACAACAAAGCTTAAACAAAAAAGGAGGTTCGCGAGTTGCTTTCTCTGACTAAAAAATGCTTTTATTTTTCCAAGGTAATACACATTTGTAGATAGCAACGGAAATGAAAAGGTTAATACAAAAAGTTTAAACAACTTTAAGTTCAAGGATATGTTGGGTGGAAATTCCGATTAAACTATTACTCCTTTAAAACCATATCAATGCATATG
>TARA_Y100000385_G_scaffold273038_1_pt1 | contig 14779 bp, 16 predicted proteins | sample TARA_Y100000385 | Tara Oceans TARA_Y100000385 (sample SAMEA2620980) | marine metagenome | biome: marine biome (ENVO:00000447); feature: surface water layer (ENVO:00002042); material: "saline water (ENVO:00002010), including plankton (ENVO:xxxxxxxx)" | depth 5 m
CATACTTAGAAAAATCACTACATAATACTTCATCTAAAACTACGTCTGAATTTGCATTTTTATCGTTGTCTATACGGGTTATATAATGACCGTCACATATTATGCGTGTCTTAATACTACGTGGTTGATTTGTTTCAAATAATGTAACATCAACTCCTAGACTTTTAAGATTCTCATATACAAGTCCTGCTCCTCCAAGTGTTTCAACTTCACTCTTGTATGTAATTACAGGAACGGGAGCTTCGGGACTAATGCGTGAACTAGTACCGTAGATATATTTGTCGATGATTATGTCACCAAGAACTAATACTTTCATGTTTATATTATACTACCTTTTAGATTATTTGTCAAGAAGGTTTATAGTTTTGAATACTGTTTCTAACTTAGTTAAGTTAACTTTGCTTTGAAGTGTATTACGTAAGCCATAATGAAGAGGCTTTGGCCATTTTGAAAACGAGCACCAAGCATAACCGTTGTGTTCGTCATTAAGGATAGGAATAAATTCAGATTGTATTACACAAAGATAAGTATGAAAAAAGAATTTATTGTCGTTAGATATAAAACTTTCTAATGGAAGAGTCTTTTTTATATCAGGAAGAAATCCAATTTCTTCCTCTACTTCTCTTTTTAACCCTTCCCATGGTGTTTCTACACCTTCATTTGTGCCGCCAACGAGTCCCCACATGTTATTGCGTTTGCCATTAGCACGATGTAAGAAAAGAAATCTATTAGTATCTAATGTGTAGAACAACGCTCCACTACATGTAATCATATGGTTCATACATATAGTTAGCCAGCTAGTTCTATTCTCCATGTGCCAACTGGATAATCTCCGTCGATTGATTTAAGCCATTCGCCGTTTTTAAATCTATATTGTACACTTGTATTTAAATTTGTTGTATATGTAGTTTCGATAGTAGATGCTGCCTCAAAAACTACATTCCATTTACTTCCGTTCCATTCTACTATATCATTTGCTTTAGCAACTAATCCGCTGCCGTCATTATTTTGCCAAGCACTTGGTGTATTAACTGCATTAGCATTACCTATATCGTCTAATAATAATAATCTAACACCGCTTGCTTTTATATCACTTGGATTAAACTTTGTAGGATCAATAATAAAATCTATACTAGTACGTCCGTCAATTATTGAATCTGTTGGGAAACTATCTAAATCCCAATTAATCAATATTTTTCCTTCATCAAACGGACTTAGCGTAAATGTACCAGTAACAGTAGCATCTGAATCAACATTATTAAAATAAATTCTGCTTACATCTGCTGCATATGATCCTGGAAGTGCTTCAAAAATTTCTCTCCAATTTCTATTACCAACTATTCCGTTAGAATACAGTTGAGCTTCTGTTGCATCGACGTATACTCCGTATGTTTTATAATTAACATTTGCAGTCTCAGACGCAAGAATTGTAGCAGCTTTTCTACCATGTTCATTTTCTATAGTGCCCGATGTTGCATAATCGTCATATTGGTTAAGCTCTGGAACTGTTACACCATCTTCAATAGTACCATTAGTTTCGTCAAACATACTTGTAATAATATTTGTAATAACACCCATTTTACGTACTTTAGTTGGAGGACTAATATAGATAGGCACACTAAATGTTAGCGTAGCAATATCTATCTCACTATCTACTCCAACTGGAACACTACGATTTGACCAAGTAACGTTTTCTAAATTTACAACAGTAATACTAGTCCAATCAATAAAATTGTCTGTAGTTTGCATTTCTAAACTTGGATTAAATAAAACTAATATTTGTTCTAATAACTGTAGCTTCATATCAGTATTAGTAGTCCATATGTCTGCATTGATACGCATCATGTAAGGAGTTGGAATAAGTCTTTCTACAGTATAGTTTTTTCCTTGATAATTTAAGTACTCACCTGTTTCGTCATCATATGCTCGTTCTCTAATATTAGTTTTACGTGTATATGTTGCATCGGTTAGTCTATCTTTATCTAATTCAAGACCAGTCAAATAAACAGCAATACGAGGCGCACTAGGTATCTTATTTTCACTATTCTCTCGAATAATATTTGCCACTTGGCGTGTTAGATCGCCATATGTTACTGGAACATCTTTTTGCACACCTTTACCGTCTTGTACAGGAAAATTAGCAAGTATACGCATCATTTGTGTAATATATCTTCTTACTTGTCCGTCGTAAAAATGTTGCATTAGTTATCCGCCGTTGGTTTTTTTGGTTTGAGTGCTTTAGAGAGACTCTGTCTTTCTTCAACAATATCTCCGCCAATGTCACTTGAATTTGTATTATTAATAAACGAAGTTTTATATGTTTGTCTTTCAAGTGTATTGCTTAATGACATTCTAATATCATCCTGTACTTTAACCCAGCGTGTGCCATCGTATCTAAACATTCTATTTGGTAAAAAGTCTGTGCGTAAAAAATAATCTCCATCTACATTATTTCTCGGAAACTGTATTCCAAAACCAAATGGTGCACCATTAGGAGCACTATCACCAGTACCAACAAGATAGCCGGTATAGCCTTCTCTGTCGGGTCTGTCAGTAACTTCGTCTGCACTTGTAGTAATATTACTTGCATCTATATCTGTTTCATCTGCTGTTTTTAAATCAACTGTTCCGTCATCATTAGTTGCAACAGTATAATAATGGTTTATATCGTATCCTGACTTAGGAGCATCAGCTTCGGCTTGTGCAACCACAGCATTTGAAATTTGCATTTCTTTTTCGTATGTTGATAATAAATCACGTAATGTATTATCACTACCTTCTTCTGCAGGTAAATCAAGTATTTCAGAAAATTCTTGTGAGTCTACTATTTGTTTTAGTTTTAATCTGTATAAATGTGGATACCATGTTTGACTAAACCCCTCAGCTGCACGATTTACATCTTCTACAACATAAAATCTTTTAAGTGCATAAGTATAATCATTAAGGGCATATTCGTCTTTTAAATGTGGTAATTCAATCACATCACCTGCCATAATTTTTCTACCAAGTGTCTTTACACTACTATTAATGTGTATTGTTAAGAATAATGTATCATTAGATAAGAACAATCCAAATTGACTTAAATCAAAGTCAATATCTTGAACATTATAAATTCCCCGCATACTATACACATCTGGGTCGTATTTTCTATCTCTATTTTCTAAAAATAGCAAATCTTGTATATTTGTTTCTGCTATTGCATCGTACTGGGGTTGATCAGCAGTTGCTTCACCATCAGATGGATTTTCTGGACCTATGTATTTGTGTACATTTAGTTCAGTACCGCCAACAGTGAACATTTCTTGGATTTGTTTGTCCAAAAAATAGTAGTCATTGCCGCGTTCTGGTTTATATAATGATAGTCTTGGCATATACATATTTATGTTAACGATAAATACTAATGGAGACTTTCATATGACACTAGCAACGCAAAAACAAGAAGTATACGATTATGTTAACACATTCCTCGGCGGGGGTATGGTTGATGTTGAACTTGATCCTATACATTATCAAACTGCACTAACCAAAGCACTTACACGTTTTAGGCAGCGTAGTGATAATAGTGTTGAAGAATCATATATATTTTTAACAACAGTAGTAGATCAAAACGAGTACATATTACCAAACGAAATAATGGAAGTACGTAAATTGTTTCGTAGAAGCATAGGTTCTAGAACTGGTGGCGGCGATGGCGGCAGTGTATTTGAACCATTCAACTTAGCTTATACAAACACTTATCTTTTATCTAGTAGTAAAATGGGTGGACTAGCAACATATGATATGTTTGCACAACACCAAGAATTAGTAGGAAGAATGTTTGGATCATTTATAGAATTTAAATGGAACACAACTACTAAAAAATTAACTCTACTACAACGTCCTAGAGCAGAAGAAGAAATATTACTTTATGCATATAACTATCGTCCTGATTCAGAACTACTTAGTGATTATCTAGCAGTACAATGGATTAAAGATTATACACTTGCTAGTTGTAAGTATATACTAGGCGAAGCACGTTCAAAGTTTGCTACTATTGCTGGACCACAAGGTGGTTCAACACTTAACGGTGACTCTCTTAAAGCAGAAGCACAAGCTGAAATGGATAAACTAGAAGCAGAGGTAAGTTTAGCAGTTCCAGGCGGCACAGGTTATGGATTTTTAATTGGCTAAACTGCTTGACAACTCTTAGTTTATATAGTATACTATATAAAAATTAGGAGACTTTATGAGCAATCTAAAACTATTAGTTATCGGACATGGCAGGCATGGCAAAGACACAGTCTGTGAAATACTAGAAAAAAATTACGGTTATAGTTTTGAGAGCAGTAGTCGATTTTGTTCAAAACTTTTTATCTACGATCAATTAAAAGACAAGTATAACTACACTTCAGAAGAAGAGTGCTATGAAGACAGACACAATCATCGTGCAGAATGGTACAATGCTATTTGTGACTATAATGAAAAAGACGCTGCTACATTAGGCAGAGAAATATTCAAAGAACACGATATATATTGCGGATTGCGTAACAAACGTGAATTCTTTGCTATGAAAAATACTAATGTTTTTGATTATGCAATTTGGGTTGATAGATCAGATCATTTGCCGCCCGAAGCAAAAGATTCAATGAGCTTAGAACAATGGATGGCTGATTTTACTATTGATAATAATAGGGACTTGGATCAATTAATGTTCAATACATATCAGTTAATAGAACATCTAAAAGTCCGGAGTTAAATCACCTTGTCTCCAACGTACTCCTTGTTTTTGCATAATGCGTTGACAATTAGCACAGACAGTTTTTAAATTTGTAGGTCGACAATTATTTAAATCTCCATCTATATGATAGACATTAAATTGTTCTTTATGCGATGATTTAAATCCGCATTTTTCACAAACATCTTTCTTTTCGTATCCACGCTGTTTCCATTTAGGTATACCGTGTCCTGCTCCGTTGCGTAAGCAAGTTTCGCACAATTTACGATAATAGGTTCTATTACCTTTTTTATAATTTATAGCAGCTGGACGCTGTCCACAAGTGCATAACGGTCTCATATTGTATTTATCTCACCTTTTTGGTGCCTTTTTTTGTATGATAATGTGGCCGAAATTTCCACAAAGTAATAAATACTGTATAGAACTAACACTAACATCCAACAGGAGAAAACATTATGGCATTAGTATCACCAGGCGTAGAAGTCAATGTAATTGACGAATCATTCTACACCCCGGCCGCAGCTGGCACGGTACCTATGATCTTTGTTGCAACTGCTCAAAATAAAAATAGCAGTAGTGGCGCAGGGATTGCAGCAGGTACAACAAAGGCAAACGCTGGTAAACCTTACTTAATCACCAGCCAAAGAGAGCTTGGTGAAACATTTGGCGATCCACTATTTTATAGTGACGCAAATGGAAATATGATTCACGGAGGTGAATTAAATGAATATGGATTACAAACTGCATACTCATTGCTCGGCGTAAGTAATAGAGCATACGTAGTAAGAGCAGATTTAGATCTAGGAAAACTTGGAGCAAAAGTCACAGCACCAGGCGGCGAGCCAGCAAACGGCGCATATTGGGCTGACACGCAAGTTACAAGTTTTGGTATTTTAGAATGGAATGCAGCATCTGTAACAACAACAGGCGGACAAAGTTTTTCAGTTGTTCCTCGTACAGTAATTGTTGAAGCATCAGATATGGACAGCGGCACTGATGCACCAAAAACATCAATTGGTCAAATAGGTGACTATGCAATTGATGGTACAATTGCATCAGGAGCTACAAACACAAACTTTAGAGTTTATTACAAAACACCAGCTAATTCATCAGCAGCCGGCACAGCAGGCGACTGGGTAAGAGTTGGAACAACACAGTGGAGCGCAAGTTGGCCAGTTGTACGCGGTACAGCAACTCCAGTAAGTATTAGTTTAGGTGACACACTAACAATTAATACTTTAGAAGTTACTGCATCTGGTACTGATATTACAACATTAGCAGCAGACATTAACAGTCGCGGCATTACAGGTGTAACAGCAGCAGTTGTTGATAGTGCATTAGAACTTTATTCAACTGGAGTAGACGTAGTTGTTGAAAATGGCTCAGGCGCACTAGTTGGCGATGCAAATACTGATTCAGACAATGGCGGCGCATTAGGTATTATAACAGGTACGTATGCTGCACCTAAAGTAACAATTGCACCACACACACTACCTCCAGCATATAAAGATAGTGGCGCATCAGAAGCACCTACAGGAAGTATTTGGGTCAAAACAACTGAACCAAATGGCGGCGCAAAATTTAGTGTAAAATCATATAACACTGATACACAATTATGGCAGTCAGTTGCAGCACCAATGTATGCATCACCTGAAGGCGCATTGTTTGGTTTAGACAAATCCGGCGGTGGAGCAAATCTATTAGCTGGCGATTTATATGTAAAAGCTAACGATTCAGAAACAAGTCCAGTACTAGCAGATTTTAGAATTTATTCTAGAGCAGTAGCTGGTGCAACTATTGCAACAGGTGATAAAATTGCTACTCAAATGTCAGTAGGTGCAAAGTCTTTTGCTTTAGAAGAAACTACAGCAGGTTCATTAACTAGAACTAGAAAAACTATTACTACAGCAGCATTATTAGGAGCTTCTACAGACGCTGATAAAATTGCAGCAGCAATTAATGGCGCAGGATTTACTAATATTGTAGCACTTGTAGATGCAAGTAATAAAGTTGTAATTCAGCACAAAACAGGCGGCGAGATTCGTATTACAGATACAGATGGCGCATTAGTTGCAGCAGGATTTGTTGCTACAGGTAACAGTGCAAAGGCAAACGTTTATACTGCACCATCAGGTGACGCTGTTAACGACTTGGTTATTTCAAATTGGAAGCCATTAGTTGCAACTGCAAGTGATGATGCTCCAGCAAGTTTAACAGCAGATGGTGAACTATGGTATAGTTCAGTTGTCGACGAAGCAGACATTATGGTACATGATGGTGCAAATGGTTGGCAAGGTTATTTAACTGTATATCCTAACTCAAATGCAACTGGTCCTATTGTAAGTGCAACAGAACCAACAAAGCAAACTGATAGCGTTACAGATTTAGTAGACGGCGATCTATGGGTTAGCACAGCAGACGTAGAAGCATACGGAACTATATATCGTTATAACAGTACTCTTGCTAAATGGATATTAATTGATAAGTCAGATCAAACTAGTGAAAACGGTATCTTATTTTCAGACGCACGTTGGAGTGACGCAGGTTCAAATTCAGCACAAGCTGACATCATAGACTTGTTATCAAGCGATTACTTAGACCCAGATGCACCTGATGCAGCACTATATCCAGAAGGAATGTTGCTATGGAATACACGCAGAAGCGGATTTAATGTTAAGCGTTTTGAGCGTAACTATATTGACACAGCAGCTGATAATACACGTCATCGAGTAATTGGCGGAAGCGGTAGCTTAGAAGATGAAAGTATGTCACTATACTATCCACATCGTTGGGTAACAGACTCAGGCAACAACGAAGACGGTTCGGGAACATTTGGACGTCATGCACAGCGTAAGTCGGTTATACAATCATTGCAAGCAATGGTTAACGGCAACCAAGACATTCGTGACGAAGAAAGTCGTCAGTTTAACTTAATGGCAACACCAGGTTATCCTGAACTAATCGGCGAAATGGTTACACTAAACTATGATAGACGCTTAACAGCATTTGTAGTAGGCGATACACCAGCAAGATTAACACCAGATGCAACTTCATTAAATGAATGGGCAACTAATGTTAACTTAGCAGTTGAAGATAATGACGATGGTGCAGTTAGCCGCGATGAGTACTTAGGCATGTATTATCCATGGGGATTCTCAAGTGATAATGCAGGTAATAACATTGTTGTTCCTCCAAGCCACATGGCACTACGTACTATGGTATTAAACGACCAAGTAGCATTCCCCTGGTTTGCTCCAGCAGGTACAAGACGTGGTGGTGTTACAAATGCAACAAGTTCAGGCTATATTAATAGCGAAGGCGAATTTGTTTCAGTAGCATTAAACACTGGACAGCGTGATACGTTATACAGTAATAGTATTAACCCAATTACGTTTATTAGTGGCGCAGGCTTAGTTGTATTTGGTCAAAAAACTCGTGCAAGAAATGCAAGTGCATTAGATCGTGTAAATGTTGCACGTTTGGTAGTTTACTTACGTGGACAACTAGAATTACTTGCAAGACCGTACTTGTTTGAACCAAATGACAAGATCACACGTGATCAAGTTAAAGCAGCAGCGGATGCATTGTTATTAGAACTAGTTGGTCTAAGAGCATTGTACGACTTCTTAGTAGTGTGTGATGAATCAAACAACACACCAGCTAGAATTGATAGAAACGAACTATGGCTAGATATTGCTATTGAGCCAGTTAAAGCAATTGAATTTATTTACATTCCATTGCGTATTAAAAATACTGGGGAAATTGCAGCACTAGGATAATATGCGTACTTAATGAGTGGATGAAATACTCCACTCATTTAAGCATAAATATAAGTGTATAGGAGATAAAGAGAATGCCAATCACAACACTAACAAATATTTCGATACCTACAGAAGGTGCTGGATCTAACTCGTCGTTATTGATGCCTAAGTTACAGTATCGCTTTAGAGTATTTTTAGATAATTTTGGTACAGTCGGCGGCGCCGATGGTACTAGAGAAATTTCAAGACAAGTAGTCGATGTAACTCGTCCAAATTTATCATTTGAACAAATTACTATTGATTCTTATAACAGTAGATCTTATCTAGCTGGTAAGCATACATGGGATCCAATTACATTAACAATGCGTGAAGATGCAAATAATAATGTACAAAAGATTATTGGTCAACAATTACAAAGACAGTTTGACTTCTTTGAACAGTCTAGTGCAGTTTCTAGTGGTACTTATAAGTTCCAAACTAGAATTGAAATACTAGACGGCGGCAATGGCGCAGTAGGCGCAAACGTAATTGATCGTTTCCACTTAGTAGGTTGCTATGTTGAATCAGCAAACTATAATACATTAGCATATGCTACAAACGATCCTGTAACAACAACACTAAGTATTCGTTATGATAATGCTATCCAATTTGGTGCAGACGAAGACTTTAACGGTATTGGCGAAGCAGTTCCAAGAGCAACTAATGCTTCTGCAGGTGGAACAAGTATCGTATAATCTACTTTAAGATTGGTGTTTTAATATTAAAGCGAGAATTGTTAAATCAGTTCTCGCTTTTTTATATGCGTAGTTATTTTCTGTAGATAAATATTAGTATGAGTACTTTAGATCCATATCTAGTTAATATAAGCGGCTTGGATGTGCATTTGCGCGATGCAAGGCATGCCCACCAACTTTACAGCGAATATAGTCATGCGTTTGCTCCTAAGCAAAAGTTTCTATACCATGTTGTATTTCAACTGCATCCTGCGGTATCAATTGGAAGTTATAATTCAGCTAAATTTCAAAAAGAAATTGGTGTTCTAGTAAAATCTGCAGATCTTCCTAGTTTTAGAGCTACAATTGAAAATAAGCAGCAATACAATCGTAAAAAGAACGCACAAACACGTATTGATTATCAAGATGTTAGAATTAATCTACATGATGATAATGTTGGTGCTACACGTTCTATGCTTGAAGAATACTATAGATGGTATTATGCTGATGGCTCTAAAGAACTTACTGGTATGGACAAAGCATACGGGCCAAGAGATAAATTTGATTCTAAAGTACCAAGTTATGGATTAAATGTTAAAAACGGACAATTAGTTCCATTTTTTCAGTCTATAAAAATATATCAATTAGCTAGAAAAGAATGGTTTAGTTATACTTTAATTAATCCGTTACTATCTGCATGGCAACATGATAGCTTAGATAATGCTGACGGGTCTGGCATAATGGAAAATGTTATTACTGTAGCATATGAAGCAGTAAAATACGACAATGGTACTATTGGTGATCAGGGCGAACCAGCTAATTATACTTCACAGGAAACGCATTACGATAATCAACCAAGTCCGTTAGGTTACGCTGTAAGTAATATAACACAAACGTACGGATTATCTCCAAGATTATATAACATCAATAACAACACTCCGACAGGACTTATTGCTCAAGCAGCTAACAGTGCAAGTGTACAACCTAGTACACGGAATACAGATAATTTACAACCCGGCGTGTTAGAACAAATTATTATTCCAACACGTCAACAAGATGTAACTGTTACAAGTGTAGCTTCGGATACAGTTCCAACAAATACTGCACAATTAGTACAAGAATTGTCAACAAACGTTTCAGCTTCTAATAGCTTTGTTGCACAAGCAATTAATACTGGTGCTATTTCAGGATTAAATTTAACTGATTTTAATAATTTAAGTGCTTCAGTAAAAGAAACATATACACAAGAATTAGTAGGAAAAATATCAAACGGTGATAAAAAATTGGCATCATTTGCACAAAGTTCAGTTAACGCAACAAAAGGTACAATAGTATAATGGCATCATCAGATAATCCAAAACAAGAAAGTAAAGAATTAACTAAAAAATTCTTTGATAACTATTATAATAGAGAAATTTCTTATAACGCAGCCGATGTTGATGCTGTTATAGGATATTTTCTAAAAAGAGGTTTTGACAACGTTGCTGCGGTTAACACTTCAAGTGTACTACTACAACAAGCGGATAGAGATCAAATAACTGTTTTTCAATTAATTGATACTTTAAAAGGAGTTAACGATGTGCAACTAAGTAACATTGTTGCTCAAATTCTAAATTTAAATAGAAGCAAAGTAAGTACACTAGGATATAAAATACCAGAAGAAAAACAATTATTTGAGCAACGTCAAATAATATTATAATGTCACGTTTTGCACAAGGTAAATTTAATCTCAAAAATCCAACCAAGTATGTAGGCAACAAAACTCCTACATATCGTAGTGGTTGGGAATTTACTTTTATGAAATTCTGTGACGAACATCCTAGTGTAAGTCAATGGGCAAGTGAAGCTATACGTATTCCGTATAGACATCCTCTTACAGGCAAGCAAACAATTTATGTTCCAGACTTCTTTATTGCATATGCAGATAAAGGCGGAAAAAGCCGTGTTGAACTTATTGAAGTTAAGCCTGCTAATCAAGCAATGCGTGAAAGACTGGGCAAGAGTAAACACAATCAAGCACACTGGATTATAAACCAAGCAAAGTGGGAAGCAGCAAGAGCGTGGTGTAAACAAAAGAAAATCTTTTTTCGTATTGTTACTGAGGATGATATATTCCATAACGGCAAAAGAAAATAATGTCTGTAATTATTAAAGATTATAATAGTGTCTTTATACATATTCCTAAAACCGGCGGCAGTAGTATACAAAAATGGCTATTAGATAATACAACTAGTCAAGTAACAAAAGCTACTAAACACCACACATTAAAAGCGATTGAATCAAAGTACGGAAAATTTGATTTTAGTTTTGCTGTTGTAAGAAATCCTTGGGACTGGTGTGTAAGTTGGTACTTCTTTAGTCGAGATAGAGCGTTACGCAGGATTCAAAATCCTAAACAAAAAGGTAAGTTTAGTTTAGAATACAATCAACAAGTTTTAGACGACTATGAAAAAGGTTTTGATTATTTTATAGAAAAAACACATTTAAAAGATCAATATCATAGGACTATTGGTGTATCTTATATTATGAAGTTAGAAAGTATAAACCAAGATATACAAAAATTAAAAGATAAATTTAACATCAAACAAGAGTTACCGCACTTAAATACTTCCTCTAGAAACAAAGATTATAGAGAATATTATAATGATAATACTAAGCAGATCGTAGCAAACAAGTTTAAGAATGATATTGGTATGTTTGGCTATAAATTCTGATAAATAATAGTAGCAGTTAATGGAAGCTACATGTATCTAAATCGAATATCTAACAAAGACTTTTGCTCTCATCATCCATGGAATAATCGTCGAACTAACTACTATGGAGAATCTGCTGCATTTGGATGCAGCAATACATGGGGCATAGGTGTTGAGGATAATCAAGAATATCCTCATTTGTTAAAATTATGGAACGGTGGAAATCCTGGCGATAGTAATGATGGTATTACTAGACGAGCAATTCAATACATATTAGAGTTTAAACCTAAATTTATATGTGTACTTTGGACTGATTTAAATCGCAGAGAATGGATTAATGAATCTAATAATATTCAGCAATATCTTGTAAACTGGAAGATAACACATTGTCCTAAAAAACAATGGAAAGCATTTTCGCAACTAAGTAATGATAACTATAATGCATATGTATTTGAACGTAATCAATTACTTTTACATAGTATTTGTAAATTACATAATGTACAAATATACGAAGATAACTTTAGAGACAGTTGGACATCTAGAAAATTTTCAATAGGTTCGGATAATATGCATCCCGGCAAAGATTGGCATGCACATCAAGCTGTCCGGTTTTACAACTTAATAAAGGAAAACTCTAATGACTAAAAAATTAGAAGATTTACTAAATTTACCTGATTCAAAGGAAATTATTGAGCAAGCAGAGACTCAAGAGGTCGAACAGTCAAAGCATGAAATAGAGCGCGAGCAAACTTTTCGTGACATGGCCGACTTTGACAAGATATCAGCAGCATTGCCAGCTGTTAAAGGCTTAGGCGAAATGGCGGATAAAGAACTAAATGATGTAGCTGATAAAGCAATGCAAGCATATGAAGATCTTATGGATTTAGGTATGAATGTTGAAAGTCGTTATAGTGGCAGAGTTTTTGAAGTTGCAGGCGGAATGCTTAAAACAGGATTAGATGCTAAAGTTGCAAAATTAGACAAAAAATTAAAAATGGTTGAACTCCAACTTAAAAAAGAAAAAATGGACAAAGATGGTAGTGCTAATACTGGAGATATAGTAAACGGCGAAGGCTATGTTATTACTGACAGAAACAGTTTGCTTGAAAAATTAAAAGGTATGAAAGGAGAAGAATAATGCTTATATACGGATCGTATGCTATGAAGCATTGGTTTGACGATTATTTTCGCCCGGCACCGGATATTGACATAGTTGTATATGATAATGATCTTTATGATCAAACGGTGATTGATAATCTTAAAAAACATAATTTACCAATTGAAATACAACCTGCTGAAGAAGCATTTTTTTACAAAATGTTTGAAGATCAAATTATAGATTATTTTTTAACACCTGATGCTATGTTGACTGTAAGAATGTCACATGCTATGTATGCATACAATTTAGACAAAGCATTAAATGACATTATGTTCTTACAAGACAAAGGTGCAAAATATGACTTAGAAAAGTTACTAGAACTGCGTAAACATTGGAAAAAACGTTATGCAGGATTTAGAGAAAAAATGGACATGAACCAATCGCCAGAAGTGTTTTTTAATAGCAATGTTACTAGGTTTGTAGAACATGACGAACTACATGATTTATTAAAGTTTGACAATGTACCTGCATTTACTAAAATATTACGTGATGATAAAACAGTTGCAGTATCAAAGGATAAGTTTAACAGTCTTACACATCAAGAAAAAATACACACATTTATGGAAGAAATTTTAGTTCTTGCTTGTGAAAGATATTATTATCTACAAACTCCAAAAGAAGCTATTGCAATGTCGTGTGGGGATTTTCTTACACGTATGACTAGCGGCTGGTATAACATTTTTTTATTAGAAAATATAAAATATGTTTTTCAATTTGATGACAAAGAAAAATTACACTTAATGGATCGTATTATGCAATATTTACGTATGCAAAGTTCTAAAAATGAAGGTGTATTAAATAGTGCAGAACACCGTCAACAAGGATAAATAACTATATAAAGAATAGGATCATTGCGCAATGAGATCGTTTACAGAAATATTAACAGAGTCTAAAAAGACTTATGAATTTAAAATAGGTGTTGCAGGACCTAGTTGTACACCCGAATGTATAGAAAGCATGGAAACTTGTCTTAAGAAATATAAGGTAGTTAACATGACATCGGGTAAAAAGACACCGATACAGGAACGTCCGTTAGACTTTCCACAGTTACAGAATATGGAAGTTACTTACTTTGAAGCAGAAGTTGAATATCCAACAACACCACAAGTATTACAAGAATATATAGCACGGTGTTGCGGACTTGATCAAGCACATATAATTGTAAGAAATATGAATGATCCAAGAGAAGAGTATCAAGAAACTAAAGACGATACTCCATACGAAGCAATGTTAGATAAAGAAGACTTAGGCGGCGAAAGTGCTCAAGATAACGTTGCAGGAAGTCGTGTTATGAATTTATTAAAAGAATTAGAAACTGCTCGTAAAGAAAATGAACACAGTGGTGCTGAAGGTGCACCAGTTGGAGAGTCATCTGACATTAGCGATGTAGAAAATTCTAAAGCAGTTGTAGGAGGCTGATAAAATGAATATGAAAAAATTAATTGAATCAATGGATCATATTGAAGAATGTGGAATGGCAGAAGGTCCTATGGGAATGGCGCCGCCAGCAATGGCTCCAGAAGATAAAGGCAATCCAGTAACAGTAAACGTATCAATGAATGCAAGTGGTAAAGAACATGTAGCCGATTTGTTAGGTATGATGAAAAATGCAGGACTAGGCGGTGCAGAGCCAGTTAGTGCTAAAACACTTTCACCACGTATGGACATGGAACGTTTAGCAGGTATTATGGACGATCCAGCAATTCCAGGCAAAGACGATGTACCAGGCGATGCAGATG
>TARA_Y100000385_G_scaffold40994_2_pt1 | contig 14778 bp, 11 predicted proteins | sample TARA_Y100000385 | Tara Oceans TARA_Y100000385 (sample SAMEA2620980) | marine metagenome | biome: marine biome (ENVO:00000447); feature: surface water layer (ENVO:00002042); material: "saline water (ENVO:00002010), including plankton (ENVO:xxxxxxxx)" | depth 5 m
GATTAATAAGTATCCTGCTTTTTATAAGTCAATTGAAGAGAAAAACATTCAGTTAGAACAGAAAAACAAAGAATTAGTTTCTAACTTAAATGAGAAGGGAAATGCTGGTGAAAAGAAAATTATTCCAGTTGTTGTTCATATTGTTCATAATTTTGGTGCAGAAAACGTTACTGATGCTGATGTAGATTATGCATTAGAACAATTAAATAAAAATATCAATAGACAAGCAGATAATATGCTTTCTACTCCTGATGTGTTTGCTGCTGTATCTGGAAGTGCAAATGTCGAATTTAGATTAGCGAAACTAGCTCCTCGTTGTGACACATGTTCTGATGAGATTCCAACAAATGGTATCGTTAGGATTCATTCTGAATTAACAGATGTTCCTGAACCAAGAAATTTAGTAAAATCATTAAGTTATTGGAACAGTTACCAATATTTTAATATTTGGGTAGTAAGTTCTTTACCAGATTCTGATGGAAATACTCTTTTAGGTTTTGCGCAATTTCCGTGGAGTGGATCTATGTCAACTGATGGAGTAGCAATTAGGGCTTCAGAGTTTAAAAATGGAAAAACACTTACTCATGAGGTTGGTCACTGGTTAGGATTACGTCATATTTGGGGAGATGCTTTGTGTGGAGATGATAATATTAAAGATACTCCTCCTGCAAAAGAAGAGAATTGGGGTGTTTCATTAAATCAATTTCCGTATCATTTAAATGTTTGTATTGCGGATACTCAAAATCCTGCAGGAGAGATGTTTATGAACTATATGGATTATTCTGATGATGCAGTAATGTCCTTGTTTACAGATGGACAAATGGAAATTGTAAATCAAACCTTAGAGGGAGATGAGGAAAATTATCCTTTCAGAAGATATTTATGGTCTGCAGAAAATTTAGAAAAAACGGGAACTACTAATGGTTATAAAGGTACTGCATGTAATAAAAACACAAACTTTATTGAGAAATACGGAAATACAACAAATTGTTTAGGAGATATTTCTGTACTTAAGGGAAATAAGAATATCTTTAATGGAATAACCTCTGTGGTTTGGGATTGGGGAGATGGAAATACTTCTTCATCTTCAAATGAACCACAACATACTTATTCTGCTGCAGGTACTTATGACGTAAGTTTAACGATTGAATATATAGATGATGTTGTTGCAAAGTCTTGGTCTATGGATGATGTTATTCCTGGTTACACAAACCTAGAAACAATTACTGAAACGCTAATAATTGAAGGTACAATGGATGAATTAAATTCGGTAAATGCTACTAATATTAATTTATACATGGATGTTGATAGTTTTAGTTCAAATTCAGGTTGGGTATATTCACAACCAACAGATAGTGTAGTTGGAGCTAGTACTTTAGTTTCATTAGGAATAGACACCTTCTTATTAGTATACAATACTCATCCTGATAGTACCCTTGATGCAAATCTTTTATCTCATTTGCAAAATAATTCATATACTTATGAGACTATCGATTCAACTCTTTCCACTGGGGTTGATAGGAAATTTTATCTGGCAGAATTTATTGATGAGTCATACAATGCATATTTCATTGATACTTTGTTCTATAGAGGTGAATATGATGAAACTTATTATTTAGCTCATTATGAATCTAGCTGTACAACAGCTACTGAAAAAGAAGGCTTCATTACTATCTTGCCTACTTCTTCTGCAAATACTAATGATTCTTATACTTATAGTTTTGAAGAAGGAAGTGTTTTTGAAGATGATTTCTCGGTAATTGACAATAAATTAGTTGCAGATTGGGACTTTAATGTTTCTGCAAATCCGAATTGGGAAGCAGTTGATGGCATAAGTTCTGATGGGAGTTCTTCTATCATGCTAAACGGAAAGAAATTGACTTCTGCCAACCCTGTAATATTTGAAACGGAATCATATAATTTATCTGATCTTACTGAACCTGCAATCTCTATAGATTTTATTGGAGCTGCAGTAAATTCCTTTCCTACTAATACTTTGTTAGTGTCTTATTCTGATGAGTGCGGAGTTTGGAAAGATTTAAAATTATTTTCTCCATCTGAATTAGCTTCATCTGGTTTTTACTCTGAAAATTTCATTCCCACTTCAGATTTGATATGGAATACTGCTGTTATGTTTGACGCAATAGGTTCTAATGATTTGAAATCTCCTAATGTAAGATTCAAATTTGAATATCAAGTAAGTTCGTTGGCTAATAGATTGTATATTGATAATATTAGAATTGGAGAAGCTGCTGATTTAAGTTTAGTAACCAATACAGCAAATAAATTATCCTTGTCTCTTTATCCAAATCCAACCAATAATAATGTAAATATAATTTTTGAGTTAGAAGAAAATACAAATATTGAAGTGAAAATGTATAATATTTTAGGGTCAGAAGTATCTACTTTAATAAGTAACGAGATGGAAGAAGGATATCATTCAGTTCAGATTAGTTTAGATAATATTGAAGATGGCTTATACTTTGTGTCAATTGTTTCAGATGGAGTAGTCGTGGAAACAAAACAACTTGTAGTACAATAAATTAATAGAAATACAAGAAAACCCTCAAGAAATTGAGGGTTTTTTATTTTACAAAATATTGTAATTCTATGTTTTCTTTATCAAATACTGCATAGGAAAAATGATTAATCCAATCACCAGTATTTATATATCTGCAATCATCTGCAATTTTGACATCTAAAGGTAGGTGTCTGTGTCCAAATAAATAAAAATTAATCTCAGTATTCTTGATGTAATGTTCTCTACAGAATTGTTCTAAGTATTCTTTTTCTGATCCTAAATAATCAGGTGTTATTCCTTTTAATCTACTTCTTCTTGACCAAAAATGAGCTAGTTTTAAGGAAGTATTTGGATGTAATAAAGAAAATAACCACTGACAAGTTCTATTAGTAAATATCTTTTTTATTAATTTAAATGATTTTTCTCCAGGACCAAGTCCATCTCCATGCCCAATAAAAATAGTTTTGTTATTTTCTTTAATCTTAATTGGATCATGATGAATTTTGACATTACATTCTTCTTCTAAGTAGTCTTTCATCCATAAATCATGATTTCCAACTATAATATGAATATTAGTCCCATTATCAGTTAATTCTGCAAATTTTCCTAAAAGTCGTACAAATCCTTTTGGGACAACTTTTTTGTGTTCGAACCAGAAATCAAAAATATCTCCTAACAGATAAATTGATTTTGCATCATTTTGAATAGAATCTAACCACGATGTAATTTTTTTTTCTCTCATTCTACTTTCTTTCATATTAGGGATTCCTAAATGAAAATCAGACGCGAAATATATTTTAGTTTTATTCAATGTATTATTTTTCTAATTCTTTTCTGACTAATTTATTTGCTAATTTTGGATCTGCTTTTCCTGCAGAAAGTTTCATTACTTCTCCCATAAATAAGCCAATTAGTCCTTTCTTTCCAGATCTATATTCTTCTACCTTTTGTGGATATTTTGCAATTGCTTGTTTTACAAATTCTGACAAGGAATCAGTGTCTGAATCCTGAATCCAATTATTGTTTTTTGCAATATCCTCAGGATTATCTTCTGAATTTATCATTTCAGTAAATATTTTAGAAGTAGCAACCGAATTACTGACTTTTCCTTCATCAATTAAGATGATTAGTCTAGCAATTCTGTTAGGAGAGATTGTAAACTCAGAGATATGAATTGCAAATTCATTTAGATAACTTTTAATAGTTCCGTTTACAATGTTTGCTGCTGTTTTATAGTTTTTATTATATTTTGTAATCTCTAAAAAATAAAGAGCAATCTCTTTCTCTTCAATTAAGATATTAGCATCATAATCTGAAAGTCCAAATTCTTTGGTAAATTTTACAAAAAGCTCTTTGGGTAAAAGAGGTAATGTTTTTCTTATTTTTTCAATGTATTCTTGTGTAATAATTACTGGTTGTAAATCAGGTTCTGGAAAATATCGATAGTCGTTAGCTTCCTCTTTATGTCTCATAGAAATTGTCCCTCCATTTGCAGCGTTAAAACTTCTTGTTTCATGTACAACTTCTTCTCCTTTTTCAATTAACTGAATTTGTCTTTTTATTTCAAACTCAATTGCTTTTTTCACATTACTACTTGAATTCATATTCTTTACCTCAACTTTGGTTCCGAATTTATCCGCTCCTTTTATCCGAACAGAAACATTTGCATCACACCTTAAACTTCCTTCTTCCATATTTCCATCACAGATACCAATGTATCTAACTAGTTTTCGAACTTCTTGTATGTACCTATAAGCTTCTTCTGAACTTCTGATTTCAGGTTCGGAAACAATCTCAATAAGTGGGACTCCTGCTCTATTTAAATCTACCAAAGTATTAAATGGATCTAAATCATGAATACTTTTACCAGCATCTTCTTCCATATGAATTCTGGTAATTTCTATTTGTTTTTCTTTTCCATTTTCATCTTTTATCTCTATACACCCACCATTACAAATCGGGGTAGTGTCTTGAGTTATTTGATAACCTTTTGGTAGATCTGCATAGAAATAATTTTTTCTAGCATACTCATTTCGTTCTCTGATATTTGAGTTAACTGCAATGCCCATCTTTACAGCATATTCAATAACCTTTGAGTTAGAAACAGGTAAAGTGCCAGGATGTCCTAAAGTAATTGGACTTGTTTTTGTATTTGGAGTAGCTCCATAAATATTCTTATCGGAGGAATAAGCTTTTGAATTTGTAAGTAGTTGTGCATGGACTTCTAGTCCAATTACCGCTTCATATTTATCTGAAATACTCATTTATTCAAAAATTATTTTTCCATTTTCTATTTCTAAATCCCTTTTATTAAATAGTCGATAGATATATAAGCCATTTACAATATCTTCTCTATAAAATTTATTCTCAATTTCAATGATTTTTTGAGTTATTTTTCTACCGGAAATATCGTAAATTTCTATTCTTTTTGCATCTATATTTACATTAAAATAATCCTTTGTTGGATTTGGATAAATATTTAAATTCTGATTAATATTTTTTACTGAATTTACTGGAACAGTACAGTCTAAAACATATAACCCAGATTGCATATCAGAAACAATTATATTTCCAGAAGGAAGATATGGATAAACACCCCAAGCTCCTTTATATGAATTGTAAGACGCAGGAGAATATGTATCGTAATTACAAACTTGAATTGGATTTGAAGGGTTAGAAATATCAAACACTCTTAACCCATCATGATAATATGCTAAATATAAAAGATTTCCTTTAATAATTCCATTATGTGCCATCGATTGTGCGTTTTGACCAGAGTTTAAATTAGATAGTACTGTAATATTATTAAAATCGGAAACATCTATAATTTTCACATCATATCCATGATTTTCATCTTGCATAGCGTAAATTGTGCCATCATCTGATAGCCAACCAGAATGATTATATCCCGCATCTGGATAAGATGTGAATGACGCTAATTCAGTCGGAGCCATTCCTCCAGGTAAATCAAGATAATGAAAATCTACAATTCTAAATCCATCATTGCCACAATTCAGATATGCAGTGTCATTTCGAACATATGCGTCATGAACATGACCTACATCAGTATATGAATAGATTAGATTAGGCAGTGTTGGTATATCTAAACTATATATATCCATTGCGGAATTAGAAGCACAGGCGTATAATTTTGATGTTGCAGTATCAATAAAAATATTATGCGATGTATTGAATAAACTGTCTGAATCATAAACTATATTTACAGAAGTAGGGAGATTTGAAATATCTACAATTTGTAATGTACTTGTACTCCAACCTTCATCACATACTATATAAAGATATCCTTGGTAATCATGATAATCTCTATGTACAACTCCGCTACCAGTATAAGCTCCTGCAACAAAAGCTACTTGAGTACTATTCTGGGGATCTGTTACGTCAAAAAAATGTGTTCCTTCAGTAGATCCAATTACTGCTATTTCAGTGTTATTAACTTTAAATCCCCAACATTCGTTATAGGCATTATCATAAGATGCTGAACCAATAATAGTAGAATCATCCCAATGAAATAATAAAGTAGAATTAAGTTGAGAAAAGGATAATATGCTCAGAAAGCAAGTAGTAAGTGTTAGTATTAAGTTTTTCATATATTAGATTTTCAAAATCAGTTCTTTTATTATAAGGGTAAGTTTTGGTTCTGCTAGTTCTGAAACTTTTTGTATCTCTTCATGGGTAACTTTTTGTATTTTGCCTGGAACTCCAAGATCAGTAATTACTGACATAGCAAAACACGGGATATTCATATGACGAGCAACAATCACTTCTGGTGCAGTTGACATACCAACAGTATCTCCTCCAATAATTCTCATATATTTGTATTCAGAAGGAGTTTCTAAAGTAGGACCCGTAAGTGCTATATAAACCCCCTTCTTTACTGGTAGATTGTTTTTTGCAGCAATATCCTCCGCAAGTTTTATTAAGTTTTTATCGTAAGGTTCACTCATGTCAGGAAATCTAGGACCTAGTTCATCTATATTTTCTCCAATTAGTGGGTTAGGAATAAGGCAAATATGATCTTCTATAATCATTAAATCTCCAACCTCATAGTCAGGATTTACACCTCCACTTGCATTGGAAACAATTAGGTTCTTTATTCCTAAAAGTTTCATTACACGAACAGGAAATGTTACTTTTTCCATTGTATACCCCTCATAAAAGTGGAATCTTCCCTGCATGGCAATTACATTCTTATTACCGAGAGTTCCAAAAATCAACCTACCTGAATGACCTTCCACTGTAGATAAAGGGAAGTTAGGAATCTCATTATATGGAATGGAGTGTTGTATGTGTATTTCTGACACTAATCCACCTAATCCAGTTCCTAAAATAATTCCAATTTCAGCATTAAATTTTGTTTTATTAGAGATGAAACTAGCGGTTTCTTTTATGGTTTGCAACATAATCTGTTATAAGGTTATTAAATTCTTGCTCTCTATCAATTTTTATATTTATTGGAATAAAAAATAATTTAATCCCATTAAATTTAGCTTTAAAATTAGTAAGTTTTACTTTGTCTTTTTCGGTGGACAAGATAATATTTTTATCAGAAGTAATGGAGTAATATTCCGACAAGATATTTTCTATGTCAGTTTTCGTAAAATTATGATGATCTGGGAAGCTGAGATGATTTACAATATGTCTGTTTTCGTCTAAATGTAGTTTCAGATTATCAGCATTTGCTACAGAAGTAACAAGCGTAATATGGTATTTTTCGTTTGTAGAAATTTTCTCAGAAGTAGATATTGGTTTCCAATTATTATAAATGATAGAAGAGAAAAAACTATTTTGATAAGCATCAATATTTAATTGATTATTAATTCCTGTTTTTTCTGGTGGAGTCATCTTAGGACATTTTGTAGTTATAATAATATTAGCTCTACTAATTGCTTTCTTAGATTCTCTTAATCTTCCTAAAGGTAATAAACTATCTGAGTAGATTGTGTTTTCGTAATTATTTAACAAGATATTCATACCCGCTTTTATCCATCTGTGTTGAAATCCGTCATCCATCAAAATTACTTCAGTTTCCGGATGTTTTTTAAGTATTTCTTCAATTCCTTTTCTTCTATTACCAGAAACTACTACTATAGTATCTGGAAATTTTTGTTTTATTTGAAGTGGTTCATCTCCTACATTTTCAGGCTTAGAATTTACATCTACCCAAACGAGTCCCTTTTTTTTCCTATTATACCCTCTACTTAAAACAGCTGTTTTTTTATCACATAGCAGGTATAATAGATATTCTGTATGTGGAGTTTTTCCTGTCCCTCCAGCTGTAATATTTCCAATGCAGATGATTGGTACAGAATATTCTTTTGAGGATAAAATACCCAAATCAAAAAACAAATTCTTCATCCATATAACTAAGGAATAAATCAAGGAAAAAAGATATAATAAAAATCTCATAGGGCAAAGATAGTATAAGTTAACTATTTGTATATTTGAAAAATGAAAATAAAAGAAATCACTCAGTTTCTAGAGGAGATAGCTCCATTAAATTATCAGGAAAGTTATGATAATTCTGGTTTGATTGTTGGAGATGAAAATACGCAAGTTACTTCTGTATTAGTTTGCTTAGATAGCGTAGAAGAGGTGATAGAAGAAGCTATAGAAAACGGTTGTAATTTGATAATTGCTCATCATCCAATTATTTTTTCGGGACTTAAAAAACTAAATGGAAAAAACCACATAGAACGAACTATAATAAAATCGATAAAAAATGATATTGCAATTTATGTGATACATACCAATCTGGACAATATAATAGGAGGAGTAAGTAGTAAAATAGCAGATAAGTTAGGACTTAAAAATCAGCAGATACTTTCTCCGAAAAGAGATTTGCTTAGGAAATTAGAAGTATATGTTCCAAAAGAAAATGCAGAAGAAGTTCAAAACGCATTGTTTGAATCGGGAGCAGGTTCTATTGGAGATTATAAAAATTGTAGTTTTCAGTCCTTTGGAGTAGGAACTTTTCTTCCTTCAGAAGATTCTAGTCCCAAAGTTGGAGAAAGAGGAAAACAAGAAATAGTAGAGGAGATAAAAATAGAAGTAATATTCCCGAAAAACATTGAAAAAAGGATGATTTCAGAAATGAAAAAAGTTCATTCTTATGAGGAAGTTGCTTATCAGATTTATATTTTAGATAATGTATTTCAAGATGTTGGTGCGGGTATTATCGGAGAATTAGCAAATGAAATGGATTCAACTGACTTCCTTGAAGTTGTAAAAAACACAATGAAAACAGATTGTATTCGCCATACATCTTTGGTGAAAAATAAAATTAAAAAAGTAGCAGTTTGTGGAGGAAGTGGTAGTTTTCTATTAAAGAATGCGAAAGGATTGGGAGCAGATATTTTTATAACATCAGATTTTAAATATCATGAGTTCTTTAATTCTGAAAATGACATCATAATTGCAGATATAGGACACTACGAAAGCGAACAATTTACAAAGGAGTTAATTTATGACTTGCTTATCAATAATTTTAGTAAATTTGCCGTCCTGTTATCAAAAATTAATACAAACCCGATAAATTACCTATAAAATGGAGAAAAAGACAATTAGTATATCAGTTGAAGAAAAACTAAAAGCACTTTATGATTTACAATGTGTAGATTCAGAAATTGATCAATTACGAGTTGTAAGAGGTGAGCTTCCTGTGGAAATTCAGGATTTAGAAGATGAAATAGCAAGATTAGAAACAAGATTAGAAAAAATTGAAGAAGAAAAGTCTATTTTAAAAGCAGATCAAAAAGATAAAAAGGTAGCTATCAAAAATTCAGAAGAATTAATTGTAAGGTATAAAAAACAATTAGAGAACATAAAAAATAACAGAGAGTTTACTTCACTTACAAAAGAATTAGAGTTTCAAGAATTAGAAATACAACTTTCTGATAAGAGAACTAATGAGATAAAGGCAAAAGTATTGATGAAAGATGAGGTAATAGCATCAACTACTGAAGATCTAAATGAAAATAAAGAAGACCTAGAAGGGAAAAAGTCTGAACTTGCTGAAATTACAGCAGAAACAGAAAAAGAAGAGAAAGCGTTGATAAAAAAATCAAAAAGTTTACAAAAGAAAATTGATGATAGACTTTTATCTTCTTATGAAAGAATTAGAACTAGAGTAAGAAATGGACTTGCATTAGTGTCTGTTGATAGAGATGCTTGTGGAGGTTGTTTTAATAAAATTCCTGCACAAAGACAATTAGATATTAAATTACACAAAAAGGTAATTGTTTGCGAACATTGCGGTAGAATATTAGTAGATTCTAATATCTTATCACAACAAGAATAAAAAAGATTATACTTGACGTAAAAAAGGAACTTCTTTAGAAGTTCCTTTTTTTATTAGTATCTGAATCCTAATGTAAATAGTAGATAATTTTTTTCAGAGTTGACTGATGACTGAAGTTCAGTGTCTGGACTATACATTTCGTAATCTGCTAAATTTTTTGAAAGAGTATAACTTATGTCAAAGAAAGTTCCTCCAAAATCTATTCCTACACCAGCACTATAGTTTTCAGTTTCGTATTCTGGTTTGTCTTTATATGGGGATCCATATAAAGCATATCCAGCTCTTAACTTAAACGGATGTAGATTTACTTCTCCACCAACTCTTATGTTTGTTGCTTCTGTATAAGTATTGTTTATTTGAGTATTTTCTTCAGAGAAAGAATAATAATCAGAATACATTGTAGTAAATGAGTAATCTGTTTGCTCAATCTCCGCATTAATTATAAATTTGTTTTGTAAAATAGTAGAGAAACTTCCAATAACTTTCCAAGGAGTAGTAATCTCATATCTAAAGTATCCATACGGCGAAGACTCTGAAAGTTTATCTCCATTATCCCAATTTGTATTAATTGAAGTAGAATATTCTTCCTCCATAGAAATGTAGGAAGGAGTATGAACGGCTACACCAATTTTAGTGTTACTTCCTGCTCTCATAATAGCTCCCAGTTTTAGATTTACACCACTCCCATAAGCAATCAAGTTTTCTTCATAAGAAAAACTACTTAACTCAACAGTTGTATCTGAAAAATTACTTTCAGAATAAAAATTTGTTTCAGTATAGTCAATTGTAGGAATACCTATGGTAGCGCCAAAATAAATTTTCTCCTGATAAGAACTTCCTAATGAAAAAACATATTCCCCCATATTTCCTCTAGATTCTATTCTGTGATATTGTGTTTTATTTGACAATGGATTTACATTAGAAATGTAATTTCCGTTGTCAAATGCGTACCATCCGGTAGCAGTATCTACAAAATTATTCTCCAAGTCAATTATGTCTGCCCAAAATGCAGGACTAGCTCCAAAACTATTTAAATTATCTATAGTCACTCCATTTGCCTGATCTAATAATAAATCTGTAAGAGATGTAGTAGAATTTTCAGTAATTATTTCAATTCCGTTATCATAGTTAGCAAGTTGATTCCATCCAAATCCAATATTTATTCTTTTCCATTCCTCATCCATATTCTTTCCTGAGAAAACAAATCCAAAATTAGAAATATTAGAACCAAATTTATTATTGGTAAAATTATCCCCATTTACAGAGGTGTTTGTTTCTACCATAGAAAAACTAGGGGTAAAACTTAGTTCAGAATTCTGGTACAATGCTATTCCAGCAGGATTATAACTTAATGTAGTAAAATCTCCTCCCAAAGCACCAAAACTACCTCCCATAGAATTAAATTTTGCACTACCAAATATGTTTTGTTGAGAGTATCTGAGTGCGTCTATTTCGTTTTGTGCATTTAGGTTGATGCTTAGTAATCCTATAAAAAGGATAAATATTTTCTTCATCTTCTTATTTTCTTGGTTTTACACTTCTTCCACCACCACTTGAATTTCTGCTCCCTCCAGATGAATTGTTCTTACTTCCAGAATTGTAGCTTCTGTTGGGAGTTGAAGTACTTTTGTTTGAGTTATTGTAAGAACGGTTTGTTTTTGTTCTGGTATTAATTTTGTTTGATTTGTTGACAGCACGATTTGCTTTCGTTTTGGTATTATTTTTGTTTGTTGTGTTTTTCTTTATGGTTTTAGTTGGAATAATATTAGTCTTATTAGTGCTTTTCGTACTATTACTATTGTTTTTAATTATTGTTTGTATATTGTTACTCTTATTGTTATTGATGTTAGTTTTTACAGTGTTAGTTGTTCTAGTAATATTAAATCTGTTGTTATTTGAATTATTATTTGTTTTTACAGAGTTATTATTTTTTATAGTAGTAGACTGATTTTTTAAATTTAGATTATTTGTATTTAATCCTGTAGTTAAATGTTTCTTTCCTCCTCTTAAACTACCTCTATGTCCAAACTCGCTGTTACTTGAATTTGTGATATAAGTATTTCCTATATTATAATAATACCCATGATAGTTGTTGTTGTAATGTCCTCCATAATAATATGGAGTGTAATAAGACGAATAGTAATTATAATATGGATCATAATAATTGTATCCTCCGTAATAATAAGCTGAATTCCACCCGTAACTATAGTATATACTTGTTCCGCAATGGTATGGATTACCTGTATACCAATAGCTGTTTGTGTAATAATTTCCATAATAACCGTAACTATTGTAAGGTCTGTGGAATCTTCTTATTCTGCTAGTGTAATAGAAGTCATAATCATCTTCATAATAGTAGTTGTTAATTGTAGTTTTTTCGTCTGAATTAATAGTATCTACATCATTGTATTCCTCAACAATTACAATTGTTTTTTCTTCTAATACAGGAGTTGAAGCAAATTCATCAGATTTTAAGTAATTTGGATCAGAATAATTATAACTATTGTAAGTTGTAGTACAAGAACTGATAGAGATCAGTAAAACAGATAGGTAAAAAATAGTAGTTTTCATCTTTTCTTTTTTTAGTTTGACCAAAGTAAATAAAGATAGTTTAATTTATTAAATTTGCTATCTCATTTCTATTAACGAGAATTGCGAGATAAAATTACAATTTTTTAAATAAAAAATGGCAAAAAAACTAACATTAAGAGAAGAAGATTATTCTCAATGGTATAATGAATTGGTTCAATCTGCAGATTTAGCAGAAAATTCTGGTGTAAGAGGATGTATGGTAATAAAACCATATGGCTTTGCAATATGGGAAAAAATGCAAGCAGAATTAGACAGAATGTTTAAAGAGACTGGACATGAAAATGCATATTTCCCTTTATTTATCCCGAAATCCTACTTTAGCAAAGAAGCTAGTCATGTTGATGGATTTGCAAAAGAATGTGCAGTTGTTACACACTATAGATTAAAAAATTCTGAAGATGGAAAAGAAATTGTTGTTGATCCCACTGCAAAATTAGAGGAGGAATTAATTGTTCGTCCTACTTCAGAAACTATTATTTGGGACACCTACAGAAAGTGGATTCAATCGTATAGAGATTTGCCAATTTTAGTAAATCAGTGGGCAAATGTTGTTAGATGGGAGATGAGAACTCGTTTATTTCTGAGAACTACTGAATTCTTGTGGCAAGAAGGTCATACAGCACATGCAACTAAACAGGAAGCGATAGATGAGACTAAACAAATGGTAAATATCTACGCTAAATTTGCTAAAGATTTTATGGCAATGCCTGTAGTTATTGGTACAAAAACTGAAAGTGAAAGATTTGCAGGAGCATTAGAAACATATTGTATTGAAGCTCTTATGCAAGATGGGAAAGCATTACAGGCGGGTACATCTCATTTTTTGGGTCAGAATTTTGCTAAGGCATTTGACGTTAAATTTGCTACAAAAGAGGGTAAACAAGAATATGTTTGGGCTACTTCATGGGGTGTTTCTACCAGATTGATGGGAGCATTAATTATGACTCACTCTGATGATGCAGGATTGGTTCTTCCTCCCAAGTTAGCGCCTTATCAGGTAGTAATTATTCCAATTTATAAAGGTGAAGAACAATTAAGTGCTGTTTCAGAAACTGCTTTAAAAGTTAAAAGGGAACTAGAATCATTAGGAATCTCTGTAAAATTTGATAATAGAGATACACATAAGCCTGGATGGAAATTTGCTGAATATGAACTTAAGGGAGTTCCTATTCGTTTATCTCTTGGGAATAGAGATTTAGAAAACGGAACTATAGAAGTTGCTAGAAGAGATACTATGGAGAAAGAAACTTTTCAGATCTCAGATATTGGGAATAAAGTGGTTCATTTGTTAGATAAAATACAAGAGAATCTTTATGCAAAAGCAAATACATTTCGGGATGAGAGAACATATACTGCAAATAACTATGAGGAGTTTAAAAAGCACATTAAGATGGGAGGTTTTGTGTATGCACATTGGGATGGAGATTCCAAAACTGAAGAAAAAATAAAAGAAGAAACAAAAGCAACTATCAGATGCGTTCCCTCAGATTCTTTAGAGGAAGAAGGTGTTTGTGTTTTTTCAGGTAACAAGTCAGAAAGAAAGGTTCTTTTTGCAAAATCTTACTAATATGTCAGAAAATAAAAAGATATTAGAACTTCTTAAAACCAAATCTTCTACTAAGCAAGAAGTCTTCAGAGTGACTAAATCTGTTTTTTCTGAACTTGCAGATATTCTGAAAAAGAAATCAGAGGTCTTTTCTGAAGAAATGAAAAAAGAGGATAAATTTGTTGAAGTAGATTTCAACTCAAAGGGAGACTTTGAATCACATCTTAAATTTTCTGGTGATAGGCTAATTTTTCATATGCATTCTAATGTGTTTGATTTTTCAAACTCTCATGAAATCCACAAAACTTCCTATGTAAAAGAGGATAAAATGAGGAGTTTCTGTGGAGTAATTCATATTTATAATTTTCTGAACGATTCGTTTAAATATAACAGAATAAATGATGTTGGTAATTTGATTGCTAGAATCTTTATAAATAAAGATAAACATTTTTTTGTAGAAGGTGAGAAACAACTAGGGTTTCTATTTAATGATTTTGTAAATCAGAAGATAGACATTCAAAAAATGGAGCAGATTATAGATGCGTCTATACTATTTTCTCTAAAGTTTGATTTAATTACACCGAATTTTCAGGATATTAATTTGGTAGATGTGCATCACTTACTAGATATGAGTAATTCACATAAACTAAGGACTTCAAAGTCTTTAGGATTTAAATTTTCTTTTGAAAACAAATAAATTATTTTTATTTGTGAAATAATAAAAAAAGTATACATTTGCAATCCAATTTTGGGTAAAACTGGCCCGGTCGTCTAGTGGTTAGGACGCATGGTTTTCATCCA
>TARA_Y100000385_G_scaffold4691_2_pt1 | contig 14755 bp, 9 predicted proteins | sample TARA_Y100000385 | Tara Oceans TARA_Y100000385 (sample SAMEA2620980) | marine metagenome | biome: marine biome (ENVO:00000447); feature: surface water layer (ENVO:00002042); material: "saline water (ENVO:00002010), including plankton (ENVO:xxxxxxxx)" | depth 5 m
TTATAATCATTAATATCTCGCGATTCTTAGTGGGGCTGTTATTTGTCTTTAGCGGAGTCATCAAGATGAATGATCCTGTTGGCTTTAGTTTTAAGTTAGAGGAGTACTTTGGAGAAGATGTATTAAACTTACCTTTTCTACAGCCCTTTGCGTTGGGTTTTGCAGTCTTTATCGTGATTTATGAGGTAATATTAGGTATCACCTTGATTCTAGGTATTTGGAAAAGAATCACATTAGTAAGTCTTGCAGGGATGATGGGTTTTTTCACCTTCTTAACTTTTTACAGTGCATACTTTAAGAAAGTAACTGACTGTGGTTGCTTTGGAGATGCAATACCTCTCGAACCTTGGGAAAGCTTTGGAAAAGACGTTATTCTCAGTGTTCTAATTGCAATGTTAGTTTTTGGTAGGAATCATATTCAGCCATTTTTCTCTGCGCGTTTAAATCGATTGGTGTTAAGTACAGGTATTTTTTTAAGTGTTGGTTTTTCATACCATGTATTAAAGCATTTACCAGTTTGGGATTTTCGCGCCTATAAACCTGGTACAAATATCTCAGACGCCCTAAAATCAGCAGAAGATTTGGGTCTTGATCCACCTGTTTATGAAACATACTATACAATGCTTGGTATCGATGGAGAATCTTTCGAAATTTCAGGAACAGAATACATAAACCAGAAGTTTTGGGAAAAACCATATACTATAGATCCAGATGGGACTTTTTCAAAAAAAATCAAAGATGGGTATGAACCACCGATACATGACTTTACAATAAGTATAAACGGGATGGATCTCACACAGGATTATATTTCAGGTAATGTTATTTGGCTGGTCGCTTATGATTTTGAAAAGTCAAATTACTCTGAATTAGTAAGGCTTACCAAAGAATTAAGTGAATACAGTCAAAATTCTGGTTTTAAAGTAGTTGGAATGACATCTTCATCAGATGAAAATATATCAAAGTTAGTAGAGGAAACGTCTTGTTTATTTCCATGGGCGGTGATGGATGGAACTGCGTTAAAAACTATTAATCGTTCGAATCCAGGAATTACAATTCTTGAAAATGGGGTTATCGCAAAGCATCAACATTTCAATGATGCATTTTTTAACCTTGATTGAAATGATAAAGCGAATCTAAAATGAAAATTGAGGGGGCAAAAATCATACAACCATTAATTGTTCTCCTCGGGGTAGCTTCGTTAGTTTTTTTCCTATTCCATGCGGTTTCAGGAGACCCTGCTCGTATGATGTTAGGGCAAGTAGAGGATCCACTTGCCTTAGAGGCAATCCGCATTGAATACGGTTTAGACAAGCCTTTATTGATTCAATACTGGAATTATTTAAAAGATCTTTCACCATTAGGCCTTAGAGAAGATTTATCTTGGGGACTGCGTTGGCCTGATCTCCAAACATCATATCAAAATAAAGGTGTTGCTGTTACTTCCATGCTAGCTAGTACCTTACCAAATACAGCTCTTTTGGCATTTTTTTCAATGGGGTTTGCAGTTTTAATCGGATTGCCTATTGGTCTTTACGCTGCCTTAAAATCGGGAACATGGGTTGATCGTTTTATTGTCCTATTGTCTTCAACTGGAATGGCATTACCAAGTTTTTTTAGTGCGGTACTTATAGGCTGGGTTTTTGGTTATTTGCTTGGCCCTCTGACAGGATTACCAATGACCGGTAATTTAGTGGAACTAGATGATTTTGGTGAATTTGAAAAATACAATTGGCATCATATTATCTTACCGGCATTTACGCTAGGAATTAGACCACTTGGTGTCATTGCTCAAATGATGAGATCATCGGCTCTGGAGGTTTTGTCACGAGATTATATTCGAACAGCATACTCGAAAGGATTAAATGAAAGTGAGGTGCTTCGAAATCATGTTTTAAAGAATTCTTTGAATCCCTTAATTACTGCTGCGTCTGGATGGCTAGCTGGACTTTTTTCCGGAGCTGTTTTTGTGGAGTCTGTTTTTGGTTGGAACGGCACTGGTAAAATGATGGTCGATGCCCTGGAGTCCAGAGATTTTCCTGTAGTAATGGGTTGTGTTTTATCGCTATCTCTCGTATTTGTCATCATCCAATGGTTTGTTGAGTTATCCTATAAATGGATTGACCCCCGTTTGTCAAATAGTTAATAGAGAAATATTCAAAAAGATTTTTTTAACAGCAGACATAAATTAATTAAAATGAAAAAAGATAGAATGAAAATATTGGCTGGAAATTGGAAAATGAATACTACTCCAGAGGAGGGAATTGCTCTTTTGGAGGACTTGAGTAATTCTCTAACGAGAGAAACTGTCGGAGAGGTAAAAGTCGTCATTGCACCTCCTTCAATTCATTTAATCCCAATGGTAGAAAAATTGTGGGATAATTCAGAAATTGCAATTGCAGCTCAAAATTGTCATCATCAGGATTCTGGGGCCTTTACAGGTGAGGTTTCTCCAAAAATGCTTTTGCACTCTGAGGTAGATGCTGTTATTCTCGGTCATTCGGAAAGACGCGAATACTATCATGAGACAGATGAATTAGTGGCCTTAAAAGTAAAAGCGGCATTAAAAAACCATTTGATTCCTATCGTTTGTGTTGGAGAAAATCTAAAACAAAGAAGAGCGGGGACTTTTTTAGACAATACCTGGTCTCAATTAAATATTGCTCTGTCGGGTCTTTCATCTGAAGAATTAAATGATGTTGTTGTGGCTTATGAACCTATTTGGGCAATTGGGACCGGAGAGGTCGCAACTCCTGAACAGGCTCAGGAGATGCACTGTTTTCTCCGAAAAATGTTAGGTGAAAAATTTGGAAACTTTGACTTGCCCATTATCTACGGTGGTTCATGTAAGCCTTCAAATGCCGATGAAATTTTTGCTCAACCTGATGTAAATGGAGGCTTAATCGGTGGCGCTTCTTTGAATGCTGATGATTTTACGAGACTAGTAGAGAAATTAAATAATTCTTGATGAATTATATTCAAATCTCCATTTCCTCGGAAAATCCGAATATTCGTGATCTTGTAGTTGCGGACTTGAGTCAAATTCCTGTAGAATCGATCGAGGTAATAGGTGACGATGTTCTTGCATATATGCCAAAAAATGTATTTGATAGCATAGACCCAATTGTTTTTCCAATTGCTTCGAGGACTGGCCCCTTAATTGTAAAAACTAAGGAAATTGAACATCAAAACTGGAATGAGTTGTGGGAGTCAAACTTTTCGCCTGTTTTCATCGGCACAAGTGTTCTTATAAAGGCACCGTTTCATATCGGTTTAGATTTGAAAAAATTTGATTTTGTAATTGAAATTAATCCTAAAATGGCCTTTGGAACTGGCCATCATCCCACAACTCGTCTTATGATTGAGGAGCTATTGAAGTATGATCTTTTTGAAAAAAATATATTAGATATGGGGTGTGGTACTGGAATTTTATCAGTCTTAGCGTCTAAAATGGGAGCAAAAAAGACCATCGGTATAGAAATAGATCCTTATGCTGCAAGCAATGCTCAAGAAATAATTGAGAATAATAATGTGTCCAATAATGTGAAAATTTTTTCTGGTGGAACTGAGTGTATTCAGCCTGAGGGTAATGCATATAATCGATATAATTATATTCTTGCAAATATTAATAGAAATGTTTTGATAGAGGATTTGGAGTATTACGCGAGCAATTCATTTGCGGGAACAAAGTTGCTTTTGAGTGGATTTTATCAAAGTGATGTTGAACAGATTATAAAACGTGCAAAAGATTGTGGATATTTTTTGTTGCACCAGTCATCAAATGATGCTTGGATTCACCTTTCTTTGGAGTATCGAGGACAAGCATAAATATCTGATCAGTAAATTATTTTTGAGGCGGCTTAAATGTGGCCTATTGGTCTTTTTTTTAAGTGTTTTCAACCAAAATCTATATGCTCAATCATCAAAATCATTTCTTGTTGATGACGCTGAGTTTAAGAAATTATTTGATAAGCATTTGTCCTTTTTGGTCGGAAAAAAAAATTGGGAAAAACAGAGTCCAGGATTTTGGGAACTTTTCGATGACGACTTTTGGGAGGTAGAACCGAACCAAAAAGATATATTTAAAAAGGTTTCTGATAAAATGAGGATTCGACGGGTTGTAAATCCCATTTCATGGATTGAACTTGTAGATTTATTCTCTGAATGGTCAATTATATCCTCTAATTACCCAGAAAAAATATCCAATCGTTTTTGGGACGAAATGCATACTAAATTTCAAAGATCTTCTCGAAAGGATATTGAAAGCTTTTTGCATACTTTTTCCGGTTTAAGTGGAAGTGCAATGTCTATCTCTGTTCGGCTTTTTGATGATGGTCAGATATCCTGGTGGTTAATGGATGGAATTATGAATGTCGCAGATTATGATTCCATAAACCTAAACACGAAAACCTTGTATAGCATTGAGGGAGGAAGATTAATAGGTCGGTATAAAAATGATTCCATAGAAGTAAACGACGTTTTTGGAATTTATGATCCTTTTACGAAAAAAATTGACTGCCAAAAAGGTCAAGTGGAGTGGTTAAGAGCGGGTTTTGGCCCAGGGGAACTATTTGCAGATTTAGGACGTTGGAGTGCTGACTTGAGTACTCCGGGATTCTCGGTAGATACTGTAGAGCTTCATAGTGCGTATTATATAATAGAACCACTTTTAGGAGTTTTTGAGGATAGAATGACAGCTCGAAATAAATCAGATAATTCTATTTTCCCCAGATTTGAGGCGTTTAGTGCTGACTTAGAGATTCCAGACTTTTTTGAAAATATAGATTACAGGGGTGGGTTTTCAATAATCGGTCAGAGGTTTTTTGCTTCCGGTAAGAAAGATGAAAAGGCTCATTTTAAATTTTGGTACGATAGTCTTTTAGTTCTGGATATTAGGGCGGAAAGGTTCGTAATTAAATCAGATGAGTTGTTCTCAAATGAGTCTGAGGTTTCTTTCAAGCTCGGCAGAGACTCTTTATACCACATTAAAAGTGATATATCCTATCAGCCAATGGAGAATGTTTTAAGGATAGATAGACCAAATAAAGGGATGTCATTGACACCATTTATCGATAGCTATCATAATCTAATTTTAGATTGTGATCAAATTCGATGGAATATCTCGGAACCTATTTTTACCATTGGTGGCATTAACATGGGCAATGGATCCCCAATGCTTATCGAATCCGATCAATATTTTCGGAATTCCAGATATTCAGCTCTTCAAGGCCTCGCTTTGGAGAATCCTTTAGTGAAAATCGATGATGTTGGTAAGAGTTATGAATATCAGCCAATAGGTGTTTATCAAATGGCTGTTGGTTTAGGTATGCCCCTAGAGTCTTGTGAGAGGTTTATGATGGAACTTGCTATCGAAGGATTCGTAAGATATAGCCTTGATAAGAGAGAAGTAGAGGTTTTACCCAAAACCAGTGAGTATATTCTTAATCACTCTAATCGAAGAGATTATGATGTAATTAAATTTTTAAGTAACGTTGAGAAAGGAATGAACGCAGAAATTAATTTATTTGATTTTGATATGGAGATTTTTGGAGTAAGTACCATTGCGTTATCAGATTCTCAAAAAGTGGCTTTATTTCCTTATTCGAACAAAGTTTTAATCCACGAAAACTTAAACTTTGATTTTGATGGAAGAGTAGAAGCAGGAAGATTTACATTTTACAGTCGCCAAAATGAATTTAATTATGAATCTTTCCGCTTCAAGATGCCTGTTATCGACTCTATGAGATTTTCTGTGCCCAGTTTTACAACACTCGAAGACGGATCAAGGCCTCTAATTCGTGTGAGAAATACTATTGAAAACATCTCTGGTGAATTACAAATTGATTACCCATCCAATAAGTCTAGTTTTCAGAGTTACCCGGAATATCCCATTTTCAAATCTGAAAAATCCGCAAAAATATTTTATGATATCGCATTCGACGGTGTTTATCAAAGAGATAAATTTTATGTAGATATTGACCCGTTTGAGATAGACTCATTGGATAACACAACAACGGAAGGGTTGGTATTTAAAGGGACATTTAAGAGTTCAGAAATCTTTGAAAAAAGACGTCAAGATATAAGGGTTCAAGATGATTATTCTTTCGGTTTCACCCAAGAAACAGGTCGAATGGGGTGGCCTTTGTATGAAAACAAAGGAATGGCTGCAGGTCAAGTGAAACTATCGATTGCTGGATTAAGGTTAAATGGTTCTGTAACTTTTAATAATGCTACGGGTACAAGTTCAAAGTTTAATCTTTTCCCGGATACCGTGAAAGGTGTAGGTCAATTTAACCTCAATGAAATGGACGATGTTGCAAGAGGTGCAGGGCATCCTGGAGTGCATGGAAGTGTTGCGAAAATGCTGTGGGATCCAACCTTAAATACTTGGTGGTCGACCAATAAGAATTATAAGTTTGAGATTGATTATGATCGGTTAATGACAGGTGACGGAGAATTGACATATACACCTGGCTTTTTAGATATTGATGGAGGGTTGGCCTTTGATAATGCAGAGCTTGATGGGGAACTAATAAGGCTTTACTCTAAATGGATAAAGAGCTCAAGCGCTGATTTTCGAGTTCGAGAATCAGAAAATAGTAAATGGGGTTTTGAGATGAATGATGCTATTTCTATGGTTGACTTTGATTTGAACAAAGGAGTTTTTGAATTACAAAGCGGAGACAATACATTATTTTTCCCCCGCAACAAGTACAAAGCAAATATGAATAAAGCAGAATGGGATATTATTCAAAAATATCTTTCCATTACCAAAAGTTCAGATCTTGAATCGCGGCTTACGTCAACCCATATTGATCAAGGCGGACTTAGCTTTTTGGCAAAAAGTGCTGAATTTTATTTAGCTCCAAGCCTTTTAGAATGTTTTGGTGTCCCCTCAATTGATGTAGCAGATTCGAGAATTTTCCCCGACAGCGGAAGAGTTACAGTAGAGCCGAATGCTTTGATGCAACCATTGAAGAATGCAAAATTATTGGCTAGCCGATTAGGAAAGTATCATGATATATACGGAGCTGATTTGAAAATAAGAGGTCGAAATAATCTATACGGTAATGGTGTTTATCAATACCAAGATGAAGATGAGGTCATTTGGCCCATCCCCATGGGGAGAATTGATGTGGATAGTTCAAATCATGTAATTGCCCAGGGGGAATTGCTTGAGGAATCTGAATTTCGTTTGAGCTCCAGGTTTAAATATTACGGAATTGTAAGAATGGAATCTATTGACCCAATGCTGAGTCTAGACGGAAGCATTCATATTACAGCAGAGTGTCCATTTTTGAAAACAGATTGGATTTTAACAAAAACTAAGATTGATCCATTAGAAATCATTATTGATCTTCCCGACCCAGATACCGCAAGACCCTCGAGGAAGGTATATAACGGTATTTACCTAAGGTCTGATACCGCGAGTCCTTACACGGCTTTCATGATGAGGAATAACTCATCTTCATCCGTAAAGTTATTTAGCTCTCGAGGGATTTTATTTTTTGATTCCGAGATAAACTCATACGTTGTTACTTCAAGGGAAAGATTATTAAATCCAGAGGCTCCTGATGATTATTTTGAGCTGAATCCCCGGAGTTGTGAAGCAAAAGGCCTTGGCCAGCTTCATCTGGCGTCAAACCTTGGCAGGGTGGATATTCAAACATTTGGACAAATAAAATATAAGTTATTTACCAATCGGTTAAGCGCTGCTGCTTCAATGACATTAGACTTTTTGTTTTCTGAAGATGTTTTAAAATCACTTCCAGTTGAAATGAATTCCGTTTTAGGAGCTATTTCTACAGATTGGGCAAACGATTACATGAATGAAGGATTAAACCGTTTAATGAGTCAAAATTCAAAGAATGAGTATTATACTGCATCTACGAATTATAAAATGCCAAGAGAGTTAAGGCAAACACTGGTTTTCGATGAAATTGATTTCAAATATGATAAAAACTCAAGAGCATTCCGGTCTATAAATAGTCTCGGTGTCGGAGCTGTTGCTGGAGAGCCGGTTCATAAATTTTTAGAGGGTGTAATTGAACTTAGAAAGCGAAGGGGAGGCGATCAATTTTCTTTGTATATCGACTCCGATATCGAGCATTTTATTTATTTCAAAAGAAATGTCTTAAGGTATTATTCCACAGAGAGTAGCTACATGAATAAGATTTTGAGTCTTGACTCAAAGAAGAGAAGTATAAGCCCCAAGGATGGAAAACCATTTTATACATTTACGACCACACCAAAAGGAAATATGCTTCGCTTCCTTGATGGCTTGGATGAGGCAGAAGAGGATTTGGACTAACAGTATTTCATTTTTCTGTTTTTTATCACTCATATTCAGTTTATATTCGCGATTCTAAAATGTTAGCAACTATCCTCAAGAAATAAATTTTAAAAAATTAACCAAATGAAAAAAGTATTTGTTTTTATCTCAATTCTGAGTTTCGCGGCTTGTACAGCTCCGGAAGCTGTTGAAAAAAGAGTAGGATTTGGCGGTGAAGCTGGTAAAGTTGGAATCGGTTCGCAGTCCAGTGTTGATGTAGTAGTCGGTTTAGATAAGGCTTGGAAAGAATATGACCTTGAAGCGATGAGAGTCTTTTTAGCTGACTCTGCAGAATTTAATATGAGCGACGGTACATCGGCAAAAGGTGCGCAAGCTTTTTTGGACATTATTTATGAAGAGGCTGGAAAGGACACCACTTATGATTGGAATATGTTTTATGCTTTTGCTGTAAATCTTGAGAACGATACTATCGGAGGTGAATGGGTAAATGCTGGATTTAACGTTGATGGAACACACCAAGGAGAAGTTGTAGAAAAAGTTGTCTATAACGAATGGTATTACGTTCTCGATGGAAAGATCACGGACTTTAGTTCTCACAAGCGTGTTAGAAATGACTAAATAAAATTTAAAGTTTCAGATTAACTCTGAGATTTTTATTTAGGCCCCGTAGCTCAACTGAATAGAGCACCTGACTACGGATCAGGAGGTTGCAGGTTTGAATCCTGCCGAGGTCACAAAAAAGTCCCGCGAAGAGCGGGACTTTTTTCATTCGGTAAATAATTATAAAAATTAATTCTTAGGCCTTCGTGCAAATGAATCTCTTATACTTTGAGGTTCCGCCCTCGATATGCTGAAATAACTCCGTTCCTTCCAAGCCCGCAAATTCATAAAATGATTTTCGTAAAAACTTCGGGATTTTTTTATCTATTTCCTTTTTCTTTTCTGCGCTTTCGTCTCTTAATGCATTTAAAACGTTCTTTGAAATATCCTCTTCTTTTATTTCAAAGGGTAGGTCATGAATAGATTTCTCAAATTCAGGCCAAAGGTGATTTTTGCGAAAATCTACAAGCAATAATTTACCGCCAGGCTTAAGAACTCTGGCGACTTCACTTAAGAATTTAGATTGATTTGCATAGGCATGACAGGATTCGACATTAATGACTATGTCGAAGCTATTCGAATCAAAATTTAAATTCATTGCATTGCCTTCTTGGTATTTCAAGTTGGCTACAGAGAACATACTTTTGGCAAGTTTAATAGCTGCTGAGGAAAAGTCAAGTCCGGTAATTAATTTGGGATTAAAATTTTTTGCTATATAATTGGCACCACCACCACGTCCTGATCCAACTTCCAGTATATCCAAATTATTCAGATCACTGCAACATGCGAGGTAATGATACATCTGCATGGGGTATTGTTGAAGCCTTCTCTTCTCTGGTTTTTTCATTTTTAAGGCTTCTTCCTCGGAAGGAGAATAGCCATAATTCATGAATTCCCAATCCCCTTTGCCATTTAATCGGGGTAAAATCTCATAAAGAGCTTTAAAGAATAATTTTCGTGTCCAAGAAAATTTAAAAAATGTCCAAAGGCTTTTATATGCCATAAATATTTGTGTTTACCCCTTAGGGTAGGGGAGTTTAGGTTGTTTTGTAAATATAGTATTAAGTGTTCTGCCAACACTATTATGTTAGTTTATTTCTAATTGAACTCCAACGGTTGATTAAGAATCTGATTTTTGTTGTTCTTCTTGGTCTACCTTTACGGGCATCTGCGAAAAGCAGTAAAGAAAAACACTGACATGAAATTCTCAGAATTTGATTTAAACGATACTTTACTCGAAGCCATTTATTATGCCAACTTTGATGAAGCGACCGAAATACAAGCCAAAGCGATTCCATTAATTTTAGAAGGAAAAGATTTAATTGGATGTGCCCAAACGGGAACAGGTAAAACAGCAGCTTTTGTTTTACCAATGTTAAATCAACTCTCAGAAATTGAGATTAAAGGTGTTAAGGCACTGATTCTATGTCCCACAAGAGAGCTTGCGATTCAAATTGATCGTCAAGTTCAAGGACTAGCCTATTTTACAAATTCGGTATGCCGTGCTGTGTATGGGGGAGGAGACGGAGTGGCATGGGATCAGGAGCGCGAAGCTCTGGAGGGCGCTGCAGATATAATTATTGCTACGCCGGGAAGGTTAATCTCTCATCTCGAACGTGGCTATGTCAATTTCAAGTCTGTTAAGAATCTTATTCTTGATGAAGCTGATAGAATGTTGGATATAGGTTTTTTTGACGACATTATAAAAATTATAGGGGCACTTCCAAAGTCGCGACAAAGTCTGATGTTTAGCGCTACTATGGCTCCTAAAATTCGAAAGCTAGCAAATGAAATTCTTACAAATCCTAAAGAAGTTTCAGTAGCTATTTCGAAACCAGCAGAGGGTGTTTTACAAGAAGTATTCATGTCGTTTGAGGAACAAAAAATCCCTCTAGTCAGGCATTTATTAAAGGATAAAGAAGAATTTAAGTCAATAATTATATTCTGCTCAACTAAAAAGAAAGTTGGTCAGCTCACAAGAAAGCTAAAATCTGCGAAATTAAATGCGCAAGGGATTTCTTCAGACCTTGAGCAGGTTGATAGAGAACAAACTATTAGCGATTTCCGAAGTGGAAGGACAAGAATATTGGTAGCCACTGATGTGATGAGTCGAGGAATTGACATCAAGGGCATTGATCTAGTTATAAATTTTGATGTTCCAACGGATGCTGAAGACTATGTTCATAGAATCGGTAGAACTGCCAGAGCAAAAACCAATGGAATGGCGATAACCCTTATATCTGAAATTGATATTCAACGATTTACAAGGATAGAAAGGTTGATTGAGAGAGTCCTTGAGAAGAAACAACCTCCAGAATCGATAGGCAAAGGCCCTTCTTGGTCCGAAGAAAAAAGCATAAAACGCAAAAAGAAAAATAATTTTAAAAATTCATTGAGACATAATTTTAAGAGGAATCGATAAGATTTTATAATCTTTTATTGAAACACTTTTTTTATAGACACACTGTTAATAGGAGTTAAAGCCCAAAAAGAGAATCAATTATTTCACTTCTTCTTCTTAGATGGAATTTATTATCGAGTCTTGAATCAATTAATTATCTTTGACATGTATTCATTCTTATAGAGACCGAAGAAAATCATGAAGTCAAAATTAAAAATAAAAATAAACTTGACGCTGGCGATACTTTTTGCGTCAAATATTGTGCTCTCGCAAAATATCTTACTAGAAGAAAAAGTTCTCATTGGAAAAGCGAGCTCAAATATTTTTATAGATGATGAAAATAAAACGATAGCCCTAGTTGATACGGTAGAAAATGGATATCAAGTGACACATTTTGATATTCAATCAGGCGCTAAACGTGTCGCTCTTATTGATATTTCTCTGTTAAAAGAATCTGATATTTATGGGATTTACGGAGATTCTATAATTTTTAACTCTGATGTAACTTTTGGTTTAAACATTAAAGAAGAGGGTATCTGTAAAATGAACATTTTCACTCTTGAGAAAAAAATAATTCAAGCAAAGCATCTGAAATCAAAAATTATTCAGGGTAACTACATCGAAAAAAGTCCAGCGTCCCCAATGATTAGGCTATCGGTTAATGATTTGTACACAAATGATGAAATTGAACATACATTTATTCCAGATACTCTTGATTATGAATTCATAGCCCACTCGGACAATGTCTGGATTATCGGGCTAAATGAAAATAGGACTAACCGTGTTTACTTTTTAAAAGATGAAAGATGGAGCCCATTCACTTATCCAATTAATGATAGCCTTGGTGATTATATCCTTGAATTATCCATACTAAATGATGATTCATTAGTCGTCGTACGTCAAGATGATACGAGCAAATACGTAAGTATGTTTTCTATCAATGAAAACCTTTTAGAATCTGAATCTGATTCAATAAATAAAGTTAGAATTGGGACTTTTGATTTCTTTATGCGAAAAGAAATCGATTCAAATGCGGTTGTAAAAGTTAATTACTCAGCTCCAGTTCAAGGTCTAGGTCAAGTGGTTCCCGCAAAGGAAGATGTGTCATATGAAGTTGAAAAGCAAAAAGGACCGTTTTCGGTTATTTTTAAGAAATTCAGAGACGATGATTCTGAGGGTGCGTATGGTTTGCTGAATTCCATTTTAAAGGTCTTCCCGAAGGCATTCACCTCAAAACGAGGGGATGAAATTGTAGTCCAAGGTCCGAGAAGAACATCCTTGAGGGATATTGAGGTAGATTCTGCAATTGCCGTAAAAAATGAAATTCCTGTTTTTTCAATTGATAGTTCTGATTATTCGAATTGGTCAAGTTCTGAGGTTATGGTTACATTCAATTGTATTAATTCTCAAACAATAAATTCTATTCCAGTATCTATATCGTTTTACAGTCGTTCAACGGGAAAACTAATACTTCAAGACACGGTTAAGAATGGTAGAGTTCGATTCATTTACCCTATAGAAAGTGATCTCGGAGTCACTTTAACTTCTAATGGTCATTACCCGAAGAGTATTCGTCTGAATCCTGCAGAGACTTACGCAGGTAAATCAATATTTCGACAGATACTTTTTCAAGAAGTTCAAAAAGACGGATTGATTGCACCTCAACTAAATTTTCAGAATATCTTATTTGACTTTGACTCAGATGAGTTAAAAGAGATAAGCGCTATTGAGCTGAATAGTATTAAGCAGGTCTTTGAACTTTTGGATCAAGAAGCATCAATAACAATCGAGGGTCATGCGGATAGCGTAGGCTCTGAGCGGTATAATCATAAACTTGCAGAGAGAAGAGCAGAAAGTGTTGTACGATTTTTCACTCAGGATGCTTCATCCATCTCGTTTAAAACAGATTCAAAAGGGGAAACTGAGCCATTGATGTCAAATGAGACAGAATTTGGCCGTTCCGTGAATAGAAGAGTGGTTATTGTTCAGGATTCCTCTGGTAACATGAAGACTAACTCAACCGAGAGTCAATTACAGATTGATCAGGATACAATAGATATTACGAGTCTAGACTTTGAAAAACATAATGATAGAAATAGAACTTTATTTGAGACGCTTGACGCTTTTATTTTATCGAGAAATTCAAACAATTTTTTTAATATTGTAGGTATAAGAAAAACACATTTTCATTCCTAGACTTTGAAAAAAATAATTAAAAAAAAAGGCCTCAATCAACGATTGAGGCCTTTTAGTTTATGGATATTGAGCTTACAGCGCTTCTGCTTTTTCTGTTGAAACTTCTGCAAAGTCAGGATGCATACTTGCTGCTTTAAGATACATTTCTCTAGCTCCATCTATATTTCCTTTCTTTACAAGAAGGTCCCCCATACTGTCATATGCATTGGGTTCATCGTGTGCTGTCATGTATAATTTTAAATGTTGCTCGGCTTGATCTAGATCACCTTCTTCATTCCGATCCATTAATACATATGCCATCATATTATTCAATACACTTGAACTTGGTTGTCTTTTCAAGCCATTTGTTAATACAGCAATTTTTTCATCCGGATCTTCAAGTAGCCATGTGTACCAGAACCTGATATGTGGATCGTCTCCGGCAAATCCAAGAGCTTTAGCAAGTATGGCTCTACGTTCTGCTCGATTTAGATTTGGATTATAAGCAGCGATTAAAGTTTTTTCTGCTTCTGACGCATCCTTAAGTTTTGAATTTGCTGCTTGAAGAGAACTCTCAAGATTTTTTCTGTCTCCTTCTAGGATATAATAATGAAGTTGACCTAAGTGCGCAGAAGCCCACTCTGGATATACTTCAACCAAGGAGTCTGAGAATCTTAATCCATCTGAATTTCTCAAGTTTAACATTGCATATCGCATTGAATTATACGAGTCCAGAGCTCCTTCTCCCTCTACGGATGGCCATACCATATCCATGGCTCTTACGGCTTCAGAGCCCCATATGTAGCGTTTCCAGACAAGTTTACCGTTTTCTTTTACAATCAAACCCATCCACCTTGATTTTGATGAACGCAATCCGGCGATGTAATCACTTGTTGACCCTATAACAGTGGCAGAAGATCCTTCTATATTGATATCATATATTTCACTGGTGACTGAATCTTCGTAAAACCATTCTCCTTTTACAGTGCTTTTGTCATAGTCACGAACAGTTCCCCACATAGCATTCATTACCTTTGTATCATCACTCAGGTCTTCAAGAAATGGATCAACTGCAGCATCGAGGCCAACTTTTTCTGCAAAGTGAGTAGTTACGAAATCTCTTATCTCTTCTTCATTTAAAGAGCTCCCTGCAGGTTGACAAGCATATATAGCTAGAACTGATATTGCAGAAAGAAACATTTTTATTTTTTTCATATTAAAATTTTAGTTTAGGTTGACTTTAAAATAGAATTCTAAAACTAAGTTATATATCCCAAAAAATAAAAAAA
>TARA_Y100000385_G_scaffold141483_2_pt1 | contig 14711 bp, 19 predicted proteins | sample TARA_Y100000385 | Tara Oceans TARA_Y100000385 (sample SAMEA2620980) | marine metagenome | biome: marine biome (ENVO:00000447); feature: surface water layer (ENVO:00002042); material: "saline water (ENVO:00002010), including plankton (ENVO:xxxxxxxx)" | depth 5 m
TCAGTTTAAATTTAATATAGTTAAACTGCCAAAGGTTGAGTATTTTGTAACATCTGTAAATGTACCAGGCATATCAATGGGTACTACTACTCAAGCAACAATGTTAAGAGATTTGCCAGGACCTGGCGATAAATTATCTTATGAATCATTAACATTAAGCTTTCTTGTAGATGAACATTTAGAAAACTATCGTGAGATACATGGTTGGTTAACAGGTCTAGGATTTCCTAGAGACCATTCAGAGTTTAAAACTCTCCAGGACGCTGGGACAGACAGATTCCCAACCTCATCTGGAAATGTATCAACAGAGGCAGGTAAAGTCAATAACACAGCACCAGATGAAGGTTCGACATTCTCCGACGCTACCCTAATGATACTGTCAAGCAAGAATAATGCGATAGTAGAAGTTAGATTCAGAGATATATTTCCTGTATCTTTAGGTGGTTTAAATTATGAACAACAAGCCGGTGATGTAGAATATCTAACAACATCTGTTACATTCAATTATAAACTTTATGAATTTGCCACAGTAGGTTCTAGTACTACAACAGTAACTACTACCTAGACTTGACATTACTTGGCAATTACTATATAATGGTAATCTATGACATTAGAAGAACTTCAAGATTTAGTCGATAAAGATTTAAAGCTTAACGATTCAGAGTTAGATTTAGAATCTTTAAAGACACCTCAAATACATAACAAATACTTAAAACATTACAATAATTTTAAGTTGTTATTGGTTAGAGCTGAATCTGAACACAAGATACTTAAAAGAGAAAAATGGGAATACTATACAGGTAAGGCAAGTCCACAGGTATATAAAGACAAACCATTTGACTTAAAAATATTAAAAACAGATATAGATAAGTACCTTGATTCAGATGTAGATTTACAAAAACTATCTCAAAAAATATCTTACTTAGGAACTGTTGTTGATTACTTAGATAAAGTATTAAGACAAATTACCAATAGAGATTGGCAAATAAAAAATGCTATTGAGTGGCGTAAATTTACTTCTGGCGCTGTATAATGTTACATCATAAATTATTTCCCACCAATATTTTCTTAATTGATAATCTTCTATCAAGTGAAGAACTTTCTAAAATGCATAACAGAGTTACATTTGAAAAAGAAGACACAGAAAATTGGCAAAGTGATTATCTATTACACCATGATGTTTACTTTAAAAATTTTGCTGAATTAGTTATGATACAAAATAAAAAGGCATTAAAGACATTAGGATATCACTTTAATAGTTTAGAAATTACTGATATGTGGGCAAATATTTTAAGACCAGGCGAAATGCACACAGTACACAATCACTCAAATAATTTTTTTAGTGGTGTTTTTTATGTTTATGCACATGAAACATCAGGTATCAATTTTTCGGACCCAAGACCACAAGCGTCAGTTTTTTTACCTAAAAAAGATGATAACTTAGATAATGCCAATGTAATAACATATGATTCAAAATCAAATAGAATGTTATTATTTCCCTCATGGCTGTCTCATTGGGTACCTATAAATAAAAGTAAACATGATAGAATAAGTATATCATGGAATATTATGATACGAGGTGAAATGGGTGAACACAAAGATTTCCAATCAGCAAACTTCTAGTTTATTAAAAACTTCTTACATTTCTTATTTTCAGAACGCTATTAGTTCAAAGTTATGTAATATTATAATTAATTACTTTGATAAAAATGCTAAGTGGGAAGCTTCTACATTTTCTACATCTTCAGGCATTTCTCCAATTACTAAAAAACAAGTGTTCATGCACAATTATTGGATTACTCAAAATCAAAAATATTATTCTCACTTAAAAGAATGTTATCTTAATTGTGTCAATGAATACACAAAGAAACACCCAAGAGTTATACCAGAAAGATTTACAGATTTTAGAATGAATCGTTACACAAAAGGTGGTTATATGAAAAGTCATATAGACAATATACACCATAGTCATGGGCAACAGTTTGGTTACCCTCATATAACTGCCTTACTATTTTTAAATGATGACTATGAAGGTGGTGATTTTATTTTATGTGATGGTGAATATGAAGTGCCTAAAAAGAAAGGTTCATGTATAATATTCCCTTCAAACTTTATGTACCCACATGAAGTAAAGTATGTATCAAAAGGAACAAGATATAGTGTAATGACTTGGATTATATGAGAAATATTATAATAACTAAAAAAGATGAAGTACATCTTCAAGTGGATGCCGAAGCTGATTTAAGGAGAGATTTATCATCTTACTTTACCTTTGAAGTGCCTGGTTATAAGTTTATGCCACAGTATAGAAGTAGAAGGTGGGATGGAAAAATTCGCCTGTTTTCCTACGCTAATGGTCAAATCTATACAGGTCTATATCCTTACATACTTAATTGGTGTAAAGAAAATGATGTAGAGATAATAGATAACACAGGCATAAAGGATGCCACACTAGATGATAAACTAGTAGATACATTTATCTCTAAACTAAAGATACCTTTTGAAGTAAGAGATTATCAGAAAGCTGCCTTTAAACATTCGTTGGTTAAGAGTAGATGTTTGTTATTATCGCCGACGGCCTCCGGAAAATCTTTAATAACCTATCTGATGGTTCGTTTTAATTTACTAAGATTAAAAGAGGAGAAAAACAATAAGATATTGATAATAGTTCCGACTACTTCTTTGGTTGAACAATTATATAAAGACTTTAATGATTATGGTTATAATAGTTTAAAGAATGTTCATAAGATATATCAAGGTCATGAAAAAGAAACAAACAAAAGAATTGTGATATCTACTTGGCAATCTATCTATCAAATGCCTAAAAATTGGTTTCAAGAATATGGTATGATAATAGGTGATGAGGCACATCTATTTAAAGCAGTATCACTAACAAAGATATTATCTAAACTTGTAGACTGTAAATATAGAGTAGGTCTTACAGGTACTTTAGATGATAGTAAAACACATAAGTTAGTTTTAGAAGGATTATTTGGTGCTGTAAACAGAGTTGTATCAACAGCAGAGTTGCAAGAAAAGAAACAGTTAGCTGCTTTAAAAATATATTGCCTTGTTCTACAACATGACAAGTATTCTAGAGATTTTTTAAGAGAAAAAAGTTATCAAGAAGAAATGGATTTTCTTGTATCTTGTGAGGCTCGAAATAAATTTATAACCAATCTGTGTTCCGATTTACAAGGTAATTCTTTATGTTTATTTCAATATGTAGAAAAACATGGTATGTTATTAAAACAAATGATTGAAGATAAGGCAAAGAATAAACAAGTCTTTTTTGTATATGGTGGTGTAGAAGCTGAAGAAAGAGAAAGAATTAGAGAGATAACTGAGAAGTCTGATAATGCAATTATTATTGCCTCATATGGTACTTTTAGTACAGGTATTAATATTCGCAATTTACACAATATAGTCTTTAGTAGTCCTAGTAAAAGTAAAATAAGAAACTTACAGTCTATTGGTCGTGGTCTTAGATTGAAAGATAATAACTCTAGTGCAACATTATATGATATATCAGATGATTTAACACATAATGAAAAAGAGAACTATACTCTGGCCCACTTTAGAGAAAGGATAAATATTTACAACGAAGAAGGTTTTGATTACGAAATACATGATGTGGAGTTGAACAATGGAAGTTAAAACAGAAGAAAAAAAAGTAAAAGTATCCAAATCATTTGGTGTTAGAATCATTAAACTTGTTAATGGTGATGATATTATTTGTGTTGTTCCTGCTGATAACAGACAGACACCAGACGCTTCGCCTGTTTTGAGGATAATAAAACCTTTATTGTTAAAATATGTGCCTTCTATGGAAGAAGATGGTTTAAGAGATTATATCGCTTTAGTTAAATGGACATCTTATTCTAATGATGAACTTATTAATGTTCCAAAAGATAAGATTATGACTATCACTAGTGCAAACGAAGCTATAAAAGAAAGTTATAACAATGTCTCTAAAGTATATACAGGTGGTGAAACTAATAGTTTAAATCAAGAAGTTTATTCTAAAGAAAAGATGACCGATGAATTGTCTAACAAAATAAATGAAATCTTTGACACCTTGGATGATGATACAACCAAACATTAATCCTTACCTCCAAGCCTTCTCTGCACACGCAACACGCTAATTTTAACACAGATTTTTGAATCTGTCAATGGTAGGATGAAAAAGAAAAATACACAAAACTAATAATATTTAATACAAAAAATCAACTGACCATTGACATAAAGTATAATATGGAGTATAATGAATAACATGAAAACTGATAAGAAAAAAGAACATTATGTAAATAATAAAGAGTTTTTAGCCGCAATGGTTGAATACAGAAAGTTATGTAGTGAGGCAGAAGAATCTGGCGAAGCAAAACCACCTGTAACAAACTATATCGGAGAATGCTTTTTAAAAATTGCAAACCATTTATCATATAGACCAAACTTTATAAATTATACATTTAGAGATGATATGATATCTGATGGTATTGAAAACTGTCTACAGTATCTTGACAATTTCAATCCTGAAAAATCAAACAATCCTTTTGCATATTTCACACAAATAATATACTATGCATTTGTAAGAAGAATACAAAAAGAAAAGAAACAGTCAGAGATTAAAAGTAGATTGATATTTGAAGGAAACTATGATGAATTTTCACTAAATGATGGTGAAGACAGAGATTTTAGAAATCAGTTTTCCGACTTTCTACAAAAGAATACTATACTTGACATGCCTAAACCTAAAGCTAAAAAGAAAAAGGAAGTTAAGAAAGGAAGACTTGAATACTTTTATTAGATTATGAAAATTGCACTATTGAACGATAGCCATTTCGGAGTAAGAAATGATTCACCTGCCTTTATGGAATATCAAAACAGATTCTATGATGAACTGTTTTTTCCATATCTAAAAGAAAATAACATCAAACATCTAGTACATCTTGGTGATGTTGTAGATAGAAGAAAGTTTATTAACTTTAATACAGCACACAACTTTCAACAAAAATTTTGGCGAAGATTGTGGGATATGAAGATAGACACTCATATAATTTTAGGCAACCACGATACTTATTATAAGAATACTAATGAAGTTAATGCAATGCAACAACTCATTACAACATTTGATGGTAAGGCAGAACCGTGGATTTATACATCGCCAAAAGAAATGATATTTGATGGACTAAAAATATTATTAGTACCTTGGATATGTGATGATAATTATACTGAAAGCGTAAACATGATACAAAACTCTACAGCTCAGATATGCATGGGTCATTTAGAAGTAAAAGGATTTGAAATGCATAAAGGGTTTTTTAATGACCATGGTTTAGAAAAGAATTTATTTAAAAGATTTGAAAAAGTTATCTCTGGTCATTTTCATAAGAAATCAGATGATGGTCAGATATATTATTGTGGCACACAGTATGAAATGACTTGGAACGATTATAAATGTCCAAAAGGATTTCATATATTTGATACTCAAACAAGAGAATTAACTAGAGTACCTAATCCATTAAGAATGTTTAGAAAGATTTATTATGATGATAAACAAACTGATTATTCAAAAGAAGATGTATCAAAATACGATAATACACATATTAAGATATTTGTAACCAACAAGACTGATAATAATATGTTTGAATCCTTTGTTAATAAATTACATACAGAGATAAATGCACACGAACTTACCATTATTGATGAAGATACATCAGACATTACAGCTTCAGTTAGAGAAGACATTTTAGACCAAGGAGAAGACACATTGACATTCTTAGGTAATTATGTAGAACAAATAGATACTGATTTAGATAGGGCCAAACTCAAACAGTTTATTAATAATCTTTACAAAGAGGTTAACGAATGATTCATTTTAAGAAGGTTGAATGGAAAAACTTCTTATCTACAGGCCAAACACCAATAGAAATAGATTTAGACAAATCACCAACAACATTAATTATTGGTAAAAATGGTTCTGGTAAATCTACACTATTAGACGCTCTATGTTTTGCTCTATTTAACAGGCCATTTAGAATAATCAAGAAAGACCAAATAGTTAATTCTATAAATGATTCAGACTGTGAAGTCAAAGTATCATTTTCCGTTGGTACAAAAAACTATACAGTTATTCGTGGTATCAAACCAAACAAGTTTGAAATATACGATGGCGATACATTGGTAAACCAAGACGCTTCAAATGTAGATTATCAAAAATATCTAGAACAAAATATTATGAAATTGAATTATCGTTCATTTATTCAAGTCGTATTATTGGGTTCTTCATCGTATGAGCCGTTCATGAAGATGAAACCAAGATATAGGCGTGATGTTGTAGAAGAAATTCTTGATATTAAGGTTTTTACACAAATGGACTTGATTTTACGCTCCCAACAGAGCGAGCTGACAAAAAAAGTCATCGAGGTAAGGCATTCCTGCGATTTAATTGATAGTCGACATGCATTACAATACGAACATTACGAAAGTCTCAGGAGGCGTACAGGAGAGGCGGAGGGAAGGTCTCGTACAAAAATTGAACAAAATCAAGAGGCGGATAGACTATATAGACTAAAATTAAAAGAAATTGATGAAAAGATAGCAAAACATCAGGCAATTGTAGAACAAAAGCCAAAAGTTACAAAAAAAGTAAATGAATTAAGCAAACTTGAAGCTAAGATTGAAAACAATTTAAATAATCATAAAAAGACATTATCATTTTTTGAAGAACATGATGATTGTCCTGTATGCACACAGAATATACCATCAGAATTAAAAGATAAAAAGATTACAGAAGAAAAACAGACAATAGATAAATTAGAAAAAGGCCTGCAAGAGTTAACAGGAGAAATAGTTAAAGTAGAATCTAAGGTTACTGAAATGGATGCTGTATCTAAAAAGATTCAAGACCTAAATGTAGAGGTTGCAAAAATTAATACCTCATTATCTGAATTGAAAAAACATAGTGATAGTATAAGTGAAGATATTGAAACTCTAGATGATGGAGAATCTTCAGAACAATTAGAAAAAGAACTAGAACAATTAAAAGAAGACCTTAAAAAGGCAAAATCTGAATTAACATCTGTAACAGAAGAAAAGGATTATGTAGATGTAGTTAGAGAGATATTATCTGATAAGGGGGCTCGTGCAAATATTATTAAAAAATATCTACCTATAATGAATAATCTAATAAACAAGTATCTACAAGATATGGATTTCTTTGTATCATTTCACTTAGATGAAGAATTTAACGAAACAGTTAAAAGTAGAAATAGAGATAAATTTAATTATAACAATTTTAGTGAAGGTGAAAAAATGCGAATTGATTTGGCACTACTGTTTACCTGGCGTTCTATTGCGAAACTTAAAAACAGTACAAACACAAATCTATTAATATTAGATGAGATATTTGATAGTAGTTTAGATGGTCAAGGTACTGAAGACTTCTTTAAAATTATTGGTGCTCTTAAAAACGAAAATGTTTTTATAATATCACATAAAGGAGATATTCTATTTGACAAGTTTACAAACATAGTCTCATTTGAAAAAGAACACAACTTCACGAGGTTACAAAATGTCTAATGATTTAAAATTAATACCACCATCAGACCCAAGAGTACAATGTGCAATAGCACCCATGCAAGATGAAATGTTAGAAGAACATGGATTTGAAGATAGAGAAGCATTATCTAAAAAAATGATTGCAGCTATGCAAGCTATGGGTGGTGTAGGTCTAACATGTAATCAGGTGGGATTACCTTTCAATTTCTTTTGTATTGGTGGCCATCCCGATATCGAATCAGGGTTGACATTAAAGTGTTTTAACCCTATAATAGTATCTTCAGGTGATGAAGAAATCAACATGACTGAAGGTTGTCTCACATTTCCTTTTGTGTTTCTCAATCTTAAAAGACCAAGAAAGATTGTAGTCAAATACGAAGATGAAAAGGGTGATTTAAAAGAGGCACACTTAGATGGTATCATGAGTAGAATTTTTCAACATGAGATGGACCATATATTAGGAAGAACATTTACTGAACATGCAAGCCAACTTAAATTAGAAAGAGCATTTAAAAAAGCAGAAAAACAATTTGATAAATTACAAAGAGCAAGAAGATGATGATAATATTAACAACCTTATTAATACTTATTTTAGGATTTGTATTGATAATGCACAATCGACCAGATTGGTGGTCATCACTTACTCATTGGTTACATATTAGAACTTCTATGTTAAGGCCAGAAATTAGCATATGTGAATTGATAATACTACTATTGGTATTAGCTATATTCGTTAAATTATATTTTTAGATTATGACAACAGCAGAAAAAATAGATATACACCAAAAACAAGACTTAGATTTTGTTGAAAGGGAATGGAAAAAATGGCAAGATGAGAATGATATCTCAACGATAGAAGATGTCGATGAATCATTTTTAAGAGAAACTATTGTCAAAGACCTATCATTTGTATCTAAAATGACAGTACAAGAATATACACTATTTCAAAAGTGGACAGAAGTACATAAGAAATATCCAACAACAAACGCTAGTACATTGTTTGGTGATGAAGTTTTAATGGAAAATCCAGAACAAAAAAAGATGGTTCAAGAAGTTAAAAACAATATTTGGATTCCAGAATCACCAGAAGATTATGAAAAGTTAGAACCGGTATTAGAGTTCACAGATGATACCGAAAAACGGTTTAATGGTAAGTCTGTAAGAGGCAATTTATCAGAAAAATGGAACACACTTAGAACATTTTTATCTACTATGAAAAACAATTCAAATATAGGTAGACAATTATTCTTTATAGTCAAAGATAATGTATCAGGAAAATATCTTGGTGTAATCTGTATATCAGGCGATTTTATGGATTTAGGGCCTAGAGATAAGGCAATAGGTTGGGAAAGACATGCAAAAACATTTGATGGTATGATTAATCACACAGCAATAGGTTCATCTATTGTGCCAACACAACCATTAGGATATAGTTACACAGGTGGCAAACTATTAGCATATCTATGTTTATCGGATGATGTACAAAGATTGTGGGAAGAAAAGTATGGAGATAAACTAATAGGTGTAACAACAACATCATTGTATGGTAAATCTAAAAATCATGGCCTAAGTCAATATGATGGTTTAAAGTATTGGAAAAGAATGGGATTTACTGAAGGTTCTGTATCATTTGAACCACAGAAAGAAACAAAAGATTTAATTAAACAATGGTTGAAAAAAAATCATACTAGAAAATATTGGGAATGGTATGAGGCAACAAGACCAAATGGACAACCTCTAAAAAGAGACCACAAGAACAGGTCGTACATGTTTACATATTCTAGACTTAATGTACCAAAAGATATTGTAAAGACTGACCATTGTCGTGGTATTTACTTTACAAAGTTATATGAAAATACATATGAATATCTAAGAGGTGAAATTAAAGAAGACCAACTAAAGAAAAGATTTGATTCATCTACAGAAGCATTAGTAGAAGTATGGAAAAAGAAACATGCAAGTAAAAGAGTTAAATCATTATTGAAAAGAGGACAGTTTTCAACAGATACACATTTTTATAACGATATAATATTTCTAGATTGGGAAGAAACAAAGACTAAATATTTACAGGATGTAGGAAGATGATAAAGAAAAAAGATTACGAACTTATAAAATCTTTTATTCACATGAGTATAGTACCGATGTGTGTAAAAAACTTATGGTTGAAAGATAAAGGTTTTAGAAAGTTCTTCATGAATGAAAGTAAAAGATAATAGACATAGACACCACCCTAAAAGCATATCACTCGTAACAGGTGGTTTTGACTTGATAAACTCAGGTCATATTCAATATTTAAAATCAGCAGCCGCTCTTTCAGACTATCTAATTGTGGGTGTAAATTCCGATGAATGGTTAACAAAAAATAAAGGTAGACCATTAATGCACATAGAAGATAGAATTGCACTTCTAAATGAAATGTTAGTTGTAGATAAAGTTATAACTTTTGATGATACGGATGGTACAGCTTGCAATGCTATAGAAAAAGTTAAAGATTTATATAAAGACCCCTTTAATAATAAATTTCACATACCATTAATTTTCTGTAATGGTGGTGATAAAACATCAGAAAATATTCCTGAATTAGAAATGTATAAAGATGATAAAAATATTAGTTTTAGATTCGATGTAGGTACACCACCTGTAAATGAGAATGATTCTCATTATCAATATACTGATGAAGATGACGGATATCCTGACTAAAAAAAAAGCAAAAAAACACTTGACATCTACTCCAAGACCTGTATAATCCAAGATATAACACTAAGGAGTATATTATGACAATACGAAAAAAACAAGAGACCAACAAGATTATTGTTGATTTGACAGGACAAGATGGTAATGCATTTTGTCTGATAGGACTTGCAAACGATTTATGCAAAAAATTGAAGCGTGAAGCCAAGTTAAATTACAATTTCGATAACATCTACAAAGATATGACAAGTGGAGATTATGAAAATCTTGTTCAAACATTCGACAAGTATTTTGGTAGTTTCGTGGTACTGGAGAGATAGACATGAGTAAAATATTTAAACCAGTAAAAGTAACTAAATTACAATTAGCAATTATTAATTTTATAAAAGAGTTTGAACCCTCTCAAAAAGCTGATAAAGCTTTTCAAGCGAATGAGTTTACACGATGGACAGAAGAACAATCTTCTGATTTTGCCAATTCGTGTATATTAAATCAAGCGCCTTCTAAGTTTATATTTGCTGATGTTGAACAATGTTTAAAAAATGCCACCCGACCATCTGATAAGAAATACTTTCAAGCCTGGTTGGATGCTGGTGTACGATATCTAAATTTAGATTCTAATAATAGATGTATGAATATTGTTGCATTTTATAATAGTACAGTAAAATTAACTTCTGGTGATTATTATCTAGATGATGATATCTATCCTATAGAAGAAAGTCTAAATGACACTTATGAAACATTACCTGATGTTGTAAGAGACTATTGGGAACAATCTGAGTTAGACTTAGAAATATATGTTGATGTTACAAGAGAACAATTATCAGATATTTTCTTAAAAATTAATGATGGTAAACCACTCAATAATCCTGAAAAAAGAAATGCTATGACCTCAACAATCGCAGTCGTTAATAGAGAATTAGCTTCTGAATTTAGAGATGTTTTTGTAAATGACAACAGTAAGTGGTTTAGTGACCAAGAACAAAATAGAAGAGGTTTAGATGACTTCATTGCAAGTATGTGCTTTCACTTTCAATATGGTATAGACAAGTCTGCTTCACCAAAAGAGTTACAAGAAATGTATCAGATTGGTAAATTAGAAGATGAAAAAGTCAATATCTTTAAAAAGAGATTTACTTCATTTGTAAATGATGTTATGATATCTGATGTAAATGCCTTAACAAATAAGAATATGTTATTTGATTTATGGGTAGTTTATTTCAAAAACTTAAAGAAAAAACAAGTTGTAAAACCTGGTAAAATGAAAGAGTTTATAAAAAACTATGTTCAAATAGTTGGTGATTTGTTGAATGATACTCAACGATTATATACTCATTCTACTTGGAAAAGTCCAAAAACATTTGAAGTAATGATTGGTGGTAGACAACCTGCTAACAATCGTGAAAGATATGAAGCTATTAAGTTATTAATAGATACTGAACTATTTACTTCAAAAGGTAAAAGAGTAGTTTCAGATACAGACAAGTTGAAAGCAGCTGCTCGTGATAACTTCAAAACACCAGAGGGTAAACAGATAGAGTTGTCTAAGTTGAATGATGGTAAATCATATCATAAAGGACATGTTGACCCTTATGCTGATACACTTGAAACAAACTTAGATAATACAGTTATACAAGAGAGTGAAGACAATTTATCTCTTGGTAGAAAAAAGGTTGTTGTTTAATGCCAAGAAGTATGCATTTAGTTCCAGGCATGACCAGTCTGGTAACTAAAAAAAGAAAAATAAAAATTACTAAGAAAAAAATGCTTGAATTAAAAGAAGAGCATAGACTTCATAATAAGAAATATAAAAAAGACCCACATCTAGCACCAGTTATGGTGATGGACTTTGATACCTTTGTTAAGTTTCGTTATGGTAAACTGAAACCTAAAAAGAGAAAATCAGAACAATATATGCCAACATGCACATCATCAAGGGTAAAACCTAAAATCACAAAAGTAGAACCTCATGTATGTGCAAGAAAAGAACCTAAAGTATATGATGGTGAAAGAAAACTTATTGGTATTGGTATATTACACAAGTCAAATCTTGTACCTATTTTTGATGAAGAACATGCAAAAGATTTATCAAAAATGAGAAGATGAAATTAATTTTTACTATACTAGTTTATGCAGTCATATCATGGGTTGCATTTTTAGTTGTAGTTGCATTACTAAACGATTTTGGCATTTTAAATACAGAACATATCTTGATATATTATATTTCAATTTTTGTTTTACTTTTAAGTGCCAAGTATTATAAATAATTGTAGAAGTTGCCATAATGGGACTTCTAAAAATAAACTTGCTTAATAAAAGGAGAAAAATATGACTTATTTTAATCAATTAAGACCGTACACTATTGGTTTCGATGAAGTCTTTAGACATTTTGAAGACATAATGGAACATCAACATGTTTCAAATTACCCACCATACGATATAGTCAAAACAGGCGATTATGCACATTGTGTAGAAATGGCATTGGCTGGTTATTCTAAAACAGAAGTTGAGGTAATCGTAGAAGAAAATATATTAACTATCAAATCTTCAGATATACCTACAACCAAACCAAAAGATAATGTGGTTCACAAAGGCATTGCTAAAAGGGCATTTAAAAAAGTGTTTACTTTAGCAGAGGATGTCGTTGTTAATGACGCTGTATTAAAAGATGGTTTACTTAGAGTAGAACTTGAAAGGGTAATTCCAGAGGAAAAGAAACCTAGAACTATCAAAATCAAATAATCATCCTAGGGTTGACATTTAGGTTGATTACTGTATAATGAGTAAATGCGAAGGTAGTTTAAATGCAAAACATTTTACTTCCAGTAAAAAGATGATGGTGCAAATCTATCCCTCCGCTCCAATTAAATTATGAACAAGTGAGGTAATATGAACTTATCAAGTGATACAATTAATGTACTAAAAAACTTTTCTGATATCAATCAGAATATTTTAGTAAAGACCGGAAATACATTACAAACTATTTCCACAATGAAAAACATTTTAGCAGAAGCTGAGATTTCAGAAAGCTTTGAACAAGAGTTTGCAATATATAATCTATCAGAGTTTCTAAGGTCTGTTGAGTTGTTTAACAAACCATCTTTAGGATTTAATGGTGGTTCTGCTGTAACAATATCAGATGAAGGCACAAAACGAAATGTTAAATATTATTTTGCAGATAAATCTGTAATCGTTGCACCTGAAAAATCAATAACAATGCCAGATACATTTGTATCGTTTACACTTAAAAAAGAATCATTTGCTGATTTAATGAAAGGTGTATTGACATTGAATCTACCAGACATATCAGTTATTGGTGATGGTAGTACAATTAAATTACATGGTGCTGATAGAAAAAATAGTACATCAAACACATATTCAGTTGATGTAGGTGAAACAGATAAAACATTTAAGGCACATTTTAAATCTGAAAACTTTAAAATGGTGCAAGATGATTATGATGTTTCTATCTCATCACAAAAAATTAGTCATTTTGTAAACCGTAATAGAGCAGTAAAATATTGGATTGCTTTAGAACCAGATAGTGAATTTTAATCATTATCTTTTTATTATTTAATTATGTTTAATGTGAGGTTTATAATATGTCAGACTTTCTATGGGTGGAAAAGTACCGTCCAAAAAAGATAGAAGATTGTATCTTACCAGAAGATACTAAAAAAACTTTCCTTGAGTTTTTAAAACAAGGCGAATTACCTAACTTGTTATTATCAGGCACGGCCGGTACAGGTAAAACTACCGTTGCTCGTGCCTTGTGCGAACAATTAGGTTGTGATTATATCATCATCAATGGTTCTGATGAAGGCAGATACATAGATACTCTAAGAAACAAAATTCAAAACTTTGCTTCTACAGTATCTTTAACTGAAGAATCAAATCATAAAGTGGTGATTATAGATGAGGCAGATTATATGAATGCCGAATCTGTTCAACCTGCTCTAAGAAACTTCTTAGAAACATTCCATTCTAATTGTAGATTTATATTTACATGTAACTATAAAGCAAAACTAATCGAACCACTTCATAGTCGTTGTACCACAATAGACTTTAGAATTACTAATGGTCAAGTTAAAAAGACAGCTATGGCCTTTCTTAAAAGAATATGTACAATTCTAAAAGATGAAGGTATAGAATATGATGAAAAGGTATTAGTTGAATTAATACAAAAACATTATCCTGATTTTAGAAGAACGATAAATGAATTGCAAAGATATTCTGTTCGTGGTAAAATAGATAATGGTATCTTATTTAATCTAGAAGAAGCAAATCACAAAGAACTCATTGCAACATTAAAAGAAAAAAGGTTTAATGATATGAGAAAGTGGGTTGTACAAAATTTAGATAAAGAACCAGCAAGTTTGTTTACAAGTCTTTACAAAGTACTTCAAACATCACTTTCGCCAAACTCTATACCACAAGCAATATTAATAATCGCAGGTTAT
>TARA_Y100000385_G_scaffold70137_1_pt1 | contig 14710 bp, 11 predicted proteins | sample TARA_Y100000385 | Tara Oceans TARA_Y100000385 (sample SAMEA2620980) | marine metagenome | biome: marine biome (ENVO:00000447); feature: surface water layer (ENVO:00002042); material: "saline water (ENVO:00002010), including plankton (ENVO:xxxxxxxx)" | depth 5 m
TCGCCATCCACTCGGACAACATTCGCACATGCTGCCGCAATACCGGACGTGTAACATTGATCCAAGGTCTGTTGAGCGGAGAAGCTACCGATGGTGTCTTTAATATCGATATCATAGTAATCAACAGACAGTGTTACATTGTTAAGAAAATCAACCTCAGGCGTCCAAACGAAGCCAGCGGTAAGAGTTTCCGCGTCCTCAGCATTAGGGGGTCTTACAGGGTCACTGCCATTTAACGTGTTAATCTGTCCCGCTACGATATCTTGAAGGACGCCTACTTGTGCTCCAAGCATCCCTGTAGACTCGCAAAGACCCTTAAGGGTCGCGGAGATATTACCCGCATTTGCAACGGAACAAGGATCTTGTTTCGCGTTGGCCAGACCTGTAGTGACTGGCGAATACATTTCCGAAATATTTGGACCACGTGTCGCTGACTGCTGCATAACCCTGACCAGCAAAGAATCATTGACTGTCCAGTTTAGTCCAGCTTTCCAGGTGTCAACACTTCCAATCGTGTTGTAATCAGAATCTCTATACCCAAACTCCAAGTTAAGAGACTGAACCATGTCCATTCCGTCTAGGAGCGGAAGGAATCCCTCTACGAAGAACTCATCGACCCGGAATCCACCGGCGATAGGCAAGAGATTTCCGCCCGCACCACCCTGACAGCTGGCCGGCGCTAATTTCAAGCATTCGTCAGGATTGAGTGATCCGAACTCATCGCGGGTCTCATAACCAACGCTTAAGGCCAACGGCGTAGAGGCTGACGGCAATTGAATAGCATCTACCGGACCGTCAAGAATTATCTGACCGATCGCTTGATCATATTTCTGCTGTTGAAACGCTATCGCAGTGGCATAACCCGCCATCGCAGGAGTGATGGTTCCGTACCCTCCGAAGATATCTAAAGGCACACAAGTCGAATCACCGTTAGCACAGTTAATCCCGTCGGTGGAGTCAAGTGCAAACTGAATGTTCGTCAAGTTAGTGTATCCGCCGCGGACGGTAGTCCGGTTAGATTCGCCATACTGGAACGAAGCATCATAATTCCACTCGCCCATCAGGTTTCCACGAGCACCGACTAGAAAACTGAAATTCTCAGTATCGTAGCTCTCTGAACGTGTGCCTAACTCAAGTGTTCTCCTTCGAAGCTGCATTTTTAGGTAATCTGCATTATCGACCACACCATTCCCATTAACATCGTTCCAGTTGTCACCAGTCGTTCCTGGCAGCAAAGTTCCGAGTCCAACGGCTGCATTCGCAAAGGACAAGATTTCCGCGCGGGCCGAATCACCTATAAAAGAGTTAGCCATCGGAACGTTGAAACGCGCACCAAAGGTTCCGGAAGGAGCAACCTGCTGGTCCACTGTAATGTTGCTATAGTTCACCGTCGAGTAAACTTCTAACTTTTCGTCAAACTCAAAGTTACCGGTGAAGAAAGCGTTATATCTTTCCTGCGGTGTACGAAAGAAATTGTAGGGGCTGTAATTAAATACAGAGCATCCGCCCCGTGCACCGCGACCTGTTCCCGCGTCACCAGTGTAGAGCGTACGATCATTTAAAAATTGACCCACGTTGCCTGCACCCGCAATATTGGCGCGTGTTGGCATTGCTGTAGTTGAACCGCCCGTCGCAGCAACGTCAGGACCTGTACAACCCTCTATCGGCTTTGTCGCTCCCTGGCCTGCAAGAAACTCGGTGAGTCCAGCACCATTACTTGTTCGAATCCCGACTGTACCGATATCACGTTGGCCCAATAACAGGGGCTCTCGCTCAGACCAGCTCAAGTTTAAAGCAACGTGCCCACGTCCACCCTCCAATGCAGAGCCAAGTGTTAGAGAGATATTATCTCTATCACCGTCGTTGTCTCCACTGGTAGTGTTGTTAATCTGAAGATCGAAACCTTCGAAGTTATTCTTCATCACAACATTGATTGCGCCGGCAATGGCGTCTGAACCATATACCGCTGAAGCGCCACCGGTAATAACGTCAACTCTTTCAATCAGAGCCGTCGGGATTGTTGATAAGTCGACAGTACCGTTGTAGTTCGCAGGCGCCATCCTTTTACCGTTGAGGAGTACTAAGTTACGATTAGCTCCGAGGCCCCTAAGGTTAGCCGTTGTGTAACCACCCGTACCGTTATTAACGTTCTCGTTGTCACCAATAGTTGTTGATGGCAAAGTTCTAAGAACCTGCTCAAGCTCAACTTCCTGCTGCAACTCAAACTCTTCCGCTCCCACGGAAACAATTGGACTTCCCGACTCAAGACCTGGCCGACGAATTCGTGAACCAGTTACGATCACTTCTTCTACCGCCTGCTCTTGAGCAATAACGGTTGGCATAGGGCCTACAGTCGCAGCTGTCGCTGCCGCGAAAGCTGCGCTCCAGACTGCTACCTTTCTATTCAATTTGAACATTTTCTGCTCCCTTGATTATGTGTTTTTTGGCCGTCCTCTTCATCAAAAACTGCTTAGAACTGAGGCTCTTCTGTCAATGTGTTGAAATACAAGTGCTAGGACGAAAACCTAGCAAGGCGCGAATTTTACAGCATTGTTTTATGATGCGACACAAAAAAGTGATGAAATGTGGCAAAAATACACCATTTTTGCCCTTTTTTTTAAAAGAGTTAATTAAATCAGTAGGTAACATTCGCTAAAAATTTATTTATGGGCCTATACACTTCGATATTAGGACTCAGAAATCCTCTCAGAAAATCTATAACCTGCTCCGCGAACGGTCTGAACTAATGCAGCGTAGCCATCGCCGGCACCCTCGATGGATAAGGCTTGACGCAGTCGGCGGATATGGACGTCAATTGTTCTTTGTTCAATGTAGACATTGGCGCCCCATACAGCGTCCTGAATGTGATTGCGACTGTATACTCTCTCTTTATTTTGCATGAAAAATTTTAACAGCTTGTATTCGGTAGGGCCCATCTCCAGCGAGCGATCTTTGATTGAGACTCGGTGAGTCGCAGGGTCAAGCAGCAAGTCTCCCACGCTCAGCGGAGCGTTCGTATTGCGATCCTCAGCCCTCCGTAACACAGAACGTATCCGCGCAATAAGTTCTTTAGGGGAGAACGGCTTAACAACATAATCGTCAGCCCCCTCATCCAACCCTTGTATTATGTTGTCCTCGGACGCCTTGGCTGTAAGCATGATGATCGGTAAATCTTTGGTGCTGTCGTCGCGCCTAAGACGGCGCGCAAGTTCTATCCCGCTGCCTCCTGGTAGCATCCAGTCCAACAAAACAAGGTCAGGTTTCAGGTCAAATATCTTAACGTAAGCTTCGCTCGAATTTTTTGCCGATATCACGTTGAAACCCGCGTGTTCTAGCGAAATTCTTATCATGTCACGAATAGCGACTTCATCATCAACAATGAGCAAAGTAACCTTAATCATTAGTCTGTTAGATTCCTGCCACTGCTGAAGAAAGGAGAATATTATCCCACTAGAAAGGCTCTAAAGAAAACACCAACCCAATATGCTCAGGAGAAAGAACTTTCAGAAACCCTTATTCACTCGAGGCGGCGGATGGTTTTGGTGATCGGCTAAAATGATCCGGAAGACACCGCTTGAGAGCGGTGCGGGTTACAAGAATTAAAGTGAGGAGGGCTTATGACGTAGCTCGTCTAAACCTTAACTTGTTGAGAGGGTTAAGGAGGCGGGCAAGACCACTGGTAAATGTAAGCGGGCTATCTAAAACTGAAAAGCACAGGCAACCTTCCTCACTTGCCGGTTGATGCTGGTGATCGCCATTTCTGACCAAAAAGTCAGCGGGGAAATACTCACCCGCAGAGTCGTGGAAGGACCCGTCGAGCACTAACGTAAATTCGTTCCCCTGGTGCCTGTGTAGAGGGACTCTCGCTCCAGGCTTAATATACAAAAATTCACATTGAGTTTGATCATCCAACTTTAGTAGGGCAGAGCTAATTCCAGCCGCTAAGTTCTTCCAAACTAGTCCCTTGGAAGCCACCTTGGCGAGTACTTTTGGAAGCTTAATGCTCCGCTCCAACATGTGCATTTCGGTAGGCCGGTGTCTCTTCTCTGAGATGTCATGCACTGAGGCTTGAGGTTGAGACGTTATTTTTTCAACTGCTGACGTAATATCTAACGGCTGCGGAATGTCTGCACCTACCTCCCAATCATCACCAATACTCGATTCAACTCTACGGCTCGCCGCGGCGTAATCTCCACGCATCTCCAAATGAGCGGAGACCGCAACACTCAGCCCAGCCGAGAGGTTACCTCGAAAAAAATCTTCAACCAACTCATTGGATGGCTGGTGGGACGCAACAACACTCATCAATTCACTCCGATCAAAATTCTTAATTTGGATAATCCCAGCCTGAGGCGAGACTTCAGTGTGCCAAGGGGAATGCGCAAGACCGCCGCTGCCTCCTCGTGAGTCAGATCGTGGATATAGATCTGCTCGATGACCTCTTTTTGAGCTAAGGGGAGGTCGTCGTAGAAACGTTCAACCTGAGCAATTTCAACGGCCTGCGTTCCTTCTTCCTCATTCACAAACCCCGGCTCGAAGTCTGCCTCGTTCGGCCAGATATCGTCAGAGTTCACAACCGTCTGTGGCTGCCGCTTTTGCTTTCGTAACATGTCAAAGCATCGATTCCTTGCCAAAGTAAAGATCCAGCTCTGCGCCGTACCCCTGTCTAAATCGTAGAGTGGGGCTTTCTGCCAAACTTTAAGCATAGCTTCCTGCACGAGGTCATTTGCTAACTGCTCGTTTCGGGTAAGCTTCATTCCGAGCGCGAAAATCTTGCGGGAAAATCTCTCGAAAAGTTTCTGAAAGGAAGCACTATCTTGATCCAAACCAACCGCTACCAAGAGCGATTCGTTTGAGTCAGCGCTAGACTCCTCTAACAATTCCACTTTAGGCTGTTCGACGACCGCCTGTTTCCGGCCCTGCGGCTCAGAGATCTGGGACAAATTAAACGGATCCATTGATGCTGTCATATAAGTCATAATATCACTAACGCGTAAAATAAACCGTTAGATCACCTGTTTTTTTACTCAGCCAATTAAAATCCCCGCAGCACCGCCTCTAGCGATGATCCAAAACCCGTCTTCTCCTCGTTAAACAGGTGAACAATGGTTTCTGCATCCGTCAAGCCTTGGCTAAGAAATCGACTTTTCTACTACTTGCCATAAATTTGAACAGGAACTTTAAATGAGCGTTATTTCAATCAAAACCGCCGAAAATTTCGAAAATCGCTCAACAAGCGTCCTCCTCCTCGATTTTTACAGTGACCTTGCTTCAGGAAATTTTTCTAATTTTCAAGATTTGTACGCAGAAGACGTCCATTTTGAAGACCCGACCCACGCGATCAACGGCAAAGATCGCCTGAAGAATCATTTCTTAACACTCTACGACAACTGCGATAGTTGCTCGTTTAAATTTCACCAAACGATCGATGCTGGATCTGAAATTTTTCTCGCATGGACTATGTCTATAAGACACCCCCGGATCAGGGGTGGTAAGACGGTTCGAGTTGAGGGTTCGAGCTTTATCAAAACTCAAGACCGGCAGGTCATTTACCACAGAGAGTATTATGACCTCGGATCATTAGTATATGAAAACCTTCCGGTTTTCGGTTGGATTACCCGTTTCATTAAATCAAGACTTGCCCGCTAAAATTCGTCAGTAATCAGGGCTGTCGCAAAGACTTTCAAATTTTCTCAGACTCGTTAGAATCGAATTATAGTACATTCAATTCAGGGGTGAGCGATGGCAAAAATTCTTTCAACTAGTTTCTTAAGCGGTGAAACGATTGTGCTCCCGCCTCCCTCCAGCTCCAAAGCTGCCTTCGCAATTGTTCTCACAGTCGCTATTGCGAGTTGCTCTCCCCAAGGACCATCTGAGCCATTATCAGATAATCCGGTTTCGGATCTCTCGAACCCATTCACCAGCCAAGCCGTAAAACGTCTTAGCGCTCAGTCGGGCGAGTGGGCAGCCTATGGATCAAATATTGGCAACACCAAGTACGCGCCACTGGAAGAAATAAATGCAACTAACATCAACCAGATCGAAATTGCATGGAGACGACCAGCACTCAACCCGCAATACCTTGAGTTAAACCCCAATCAAAGGTTCTCGTCTAACTATGTCGCAGCAGCTGTTGTTCGGGGGGGTATCGGTTATATTCCAAACGCAGTTGGGCTTGTTGAGGCTTTTAACCCTGGCACGGGTGAGACAATCTGGGTCCAAGAAGCCCCTGGAGGCGCGGCCGGACTTCCCGGCGCACCTACTCGAGGTATCGCTTACTGGGACAATGGAACTGAGCAACGTGTAATCGTACAAAGAGGAACTTTCCTTTACGCACTCGATGCGGCGACTGGCTCAGCAATAGAGACTTTTGGCGTCGGTGGACGCGTCAACCTACAGTTATTGCCAGCAGAATTTGAACGTTTCCGTTGGGGCGGCGTCCCAATGGTCGTTGGTAACGTTGTCGTCATAGGCCAAGCAATGTCTGACACCTTTAGTAATAAGGAGGCGCTCAGAGGGGATGTACATGCTTTTGACGTAATCACCGGAGAACTGGTTTGGACCTATAACACTATCCCCCAGGAAGGACAATTCGGAACAGCGACTTGGCAAGACAGGTCCTGGTCATACTCCGGACATGCCCCAGTTTGGGCCTTGTTCAGCGCAGATGAAGAGCTTGGGTTAGTATATATGCCAATCTCGTCTGCAACCAACGATATGTATGGGGGCCATCGCTTAGGTGACAACCTTTTTAGCCAAAGCTTAGTGGCTGTTGATGCAAAAACCGGAAACCGAGTATGGCACTTTCAAACAGTGCATCATGGCCTGTGGGACTATGATCCGCCGGCCGCTCCAATCGTCATGGATATTAACGTCGAAGGGCGTGAGGTTAAGGCAGTAGCCCAAATCACAAAACAAGGCTTTGTTTTTACCTTTAATCGCAAAACGGGAGAGCCAATCTGGGAGATTGAAGAACGCGAGGTCCCCACTTCGACGACACCTGGCGAGATAACCTCCCCGACACAGCCTTTTCCCTCGCGTCCGGCAGCCTTCGACCGGCAAGGCGCCACAATCGAAAACCTAATAGATTTTACGCCAGAGCTTCGAGATGAGGCATCAGCCATTTTATCAAAATACGTTTCCGGCCCTTTATTCACGCCTCCCTCGATAAAGAGCGAGAGCCCGGATGGCACGCAGGGAACAATTCAATTGCCGGGCTCACAGGGTGGCGGCGATGTCCAAGGAGCCGCGTTCGACCATGAAACAGGCATCCTCTACATACCCTCGATCACTGCACCTTTCGTTGCTGATCTGGAACCAGGTGACCCAGAGTTCACCAATCTGGCTTATGTAAAGGGAGCAAGGAGGTGGATCGGAGGCCCGAGAGGCTTGCCACTCTTCAAACCACCCTACGGTCGCATAACAGCGATCAACATGAACACAGGCGACCATGTGTGGATGGTGCCTAACGGCGTTGGCCCAGTTAATCATCCAGCAATAAAACACTTACAAATAGAGCGGCTCGGCGTACCCGGCAGACCCTCACCGCTGGTCACAAAAACGCTTTTATTTATCGGTGAAGGTCAGACCAATCTCAGACCAGGCGGACGCGTACCCGCTGACATGCCGATAGAGATAGCGACAAACAGTGGTGGACCGATGTTCCGAGCTTATGACAAAAACAATGGCGACATACTTTGGGAAATCAAGCTAGAGGCAGGTACAACTGGCGCCCCGGTTACCTATATGCATGAGGGCCGCCAGACCATTCTAGTAGCAATAGGGGATCGCGAATACTCACCCGAACTAGTTGCGTTCCAGCTACCGGCAAATTAACTAACCATCGAGAAGAAGAATGAATAGTCTAAAATCAAACCGCAGGCATCGAACTTGGAAAGAAAAGGAACAAGACAGCGGCCAAACGATTGATACAGGTCGCCGTATCATATTAGCCGGAGGGGTTTCGGCAGCCGCGGCTGTTCTAACCTTAAATTCAGCGACCGTTCTTGGCGCTAGTAGTGGCAGAGTAGAGGCCAAAATTTCTTCTCTTGGCATAGAGCTTCCGCCAATGCCGAGCCCCGTCGCAAACTACGTACCGTATAAGGTATCGGGTAACTTAGCCTATATTTCCGGCCAAATACCAATGGAAGCTGGCGTGCTCCTGAGTCCTGGGAAAGTTCCAAGTCAGGTCTCTGTTGAGCGGGCGCGACAGGCTGCGACACAGTGTTGTTTGAATATCTTGGCAGCGCTCAAGGAAGCTTGCAACGGAGACTTAGATAGAGTCGCTGCTTGTCTGCGCCTCGAGGGATTTGTGGCCTGCGATGACGACTTCACGAATCAACCCGCTATTATCAATGCCGCGTCTGACTTAATCGTTGAAATATTTGGAGAACTTGGAAAGCACACTCGGATAGCTGTTGGTGTAAACACCCTGCCGCTCAATGCCTGCGTTGAAATTTCTGCGGTGTTTTCGATAACGTAATCGTACTTGATAATAAAAATATCATTTAACAGCCAAAATCAACCCTCGAGGTAAACGCTAAAAATGCTTCAATATAGATTCATTGATTCAGTAAAAAAAGAGGGCGCAAAGATCGCGTTTATCGATCGCACGACGGAGCGTGAAATCAGTTTCAATCAAGCCTTAATAGCTGGATTGATCTTAGCCAAACGATTTAAGAAGTTAGAACGTGGACGCATTGGTATCATGCTTCCCACATCCGGCGGTGCTGGTTTAGCCGTACTTGGAAGTGTGATGGCAAACCTCACGCCGGTCATGATTAATTACTCTACCGGCGCAAAGCAAAACTGTCAGTACGCACAACAAGAATGCGACTTTAAAACGATTATCACAACGCGCGCGCTTCTCGCTAAAGTTGACTGCCCGCTGCTCCCTGAAATGCTTTTAATTGAGGATATTCTGGCCTCGTTAAGTTCCTTAGAAAAAATATCGGCCGCCATAAAATCCAAATTGCCTGCGGCGTTGCTTAAAAGGATCGCAGGGAAGAATCATCTCGAAGCGCCTGCGGTAATTTTGTTCACAAGCGGGAGTGAAAAAGATCCAAAGGCAGTGCAGCTGACCCACGCCAACCTCCTCTCTAACATCGACGCCTTTTGTGAACATATGGAAATATATGGAATGGACCGCCTCCTTGCTGTCCTTCCTTATTTTCACGTGTTCGGACTAACGGTAAACTTATGGACCCCTCTTTGCCTTGGCATGACATCAATTACGTATGCTAATCCACTTGAATTTAAATCTGTTGTGAAGATAATCCGTGAATATAAGCCCGAATTTTTAATCGGTACTCCTTTCTTCCTAGAAGGATACCTAAAACAATCTAATTTCGGCGATTTTACTAGCATAAAATTAGCGGTCTCGGGTGCCGACAAGTGTCCCGATTCACTCCGCGATTTATTTCGCTCAAAGCACAATCTAGAAATATTTGAGGGATACGGTACTACCGAGACCTCTCCCGTAATTTCTGTCAATCCCAGACAAAACAACAGGCCTGGAAGCATCGGAACGCCAATTCCGGGCACGAAAGTAAAAATCATCAATTACGAGACTGGCGCAATTTGTGACACAGGGATAACTGGTCAAATCCTGGTGCAAGGTCCTGGAGTTATGAACGGATACCTCAATAATCTTGAGGAAACTGCCATGCGGCTAAAAGGTGGTTGGTACGATACAGGCGATCTCGGTCTCATCGATGACGAGGGCTATATTTGGCACAAAGGGCGACTCAAAAGATTCGTTAAGATCGCAGGCGAAATGATTTCTCTGGTAGCTATCGAGGAGGCTCTCGATCGAGTTACCGAGCCCGACATCGAGTGCTGCGCAATCGAATTACCTGACGCAAAACGTGGAGCAAAAATCGTTGCAGTTACCAGTCAAGTCGTCGACCCTGCCATAATCGCGAAAAAACTCGCCAACGAACTCCCCAATATCGCTCTGCCTAAAAAATACATTACAGTATTAACATTCCCGCGAATGGGAAGTGGCAAAACCGACTTTCGTGGGCTTACAGAACAAATATTACACATGGAAAAAAATGAAAATTAAGGTTAAAAAACTAAATACGTTTAACCGTACAGATGACAAGCCACCTCGCGTTCTGAATCATTTATAGCGATCAGTTTCGGCGTGTCCTCTCTACATATGTCCATCACCTTTGGACACCGATTAGCAAAACGACAACCCGCGGGAACATTAACTGGCGACGGAATCTCTCCCTTTATAGACGTCGACAAACGCTCTCGCTCTGCGGTGGGATCTGGCTCAGGGTTGGACCCGACAAGCACTTCGGTATATGGATGCATGGGGCTAAAGTATAGATCGTCAGCCGCACCGACCTCCATTAGAGATCCCAAATACATCACTGCCATCCGATCACTGACATACCGAACCATCGACAAATCGTGCGCAATAAAAAGAAGAGTTAAACCCATCGACTGCTTCAACTCACCCATCAAATTAACTACCTGTGCTTGCACCGAGACATCTAATGCCGAAATTGGCTCATCGCACACCACAAACTCAGGTTCCAGAATCAATGCCCGCGCGATTCCAATCCTCTGCCTTTGACCTCCAGAAAACTCATGCGGATACCGCGACATATGATCTGCTTGCAACCCAACACGCTCTAGCCATACCGCAACTCGATCTTTCACCTCGGATAATTTAAAGGTCTTGTTCAACCGAATTCCCTCTCCAATAATTTCGCCAACAGTCATTCGAGGGTTTAACGAAGAATATGGATCCTGAAAAATCATCTGCATTCTTGAAGCAAATTGTCGATAATCCGAAGTCTTATATTTCTTTGGCAATGCCTCCCCACGATAAAAAATTTCCCCAGCAGTCTTCGAGTGCAACCCAAGAATTGTTTTACCAAAAGTAGATTTTCCAGACCCGCTCTCACCGACTAAACCAACAATTTCTTTTTGGAGTATCGACAACGATACGTCATCAACGGCGTGAATATATTGACCACTGCCCATAGCGAAATATTTTTTTAAATTTTTAATTTCCAATAAAACATCCGTCGCAGTCATAACCTTTCCTCATTGAAAAAAAGACTTTCAGGATGAGGAGCGCCATCTTGTTGCAGCCAACAGCTACTGGTATGGCCTCTATTCAATGCCTTGGTGGGAGGCGCTTCAGTCGCGCAAATTTCCATAGCCTCAGGACAACGAGAACAATAACCGCACCCGGCTGGAGGAGAAAATAAGTCCGGAGGACTTCCCTCGATCGGACTTAAAACATGATTTCTCGAGGGGTCATTTACCGGCATCGCGGCACGTAATCCGACCGTGTAAGGGTGAGCTGATCGATAAAAAATATCATCCACTTTACCAAACTCTACGACCTTCCCCGCGTACATCACCGCAACCTCGTCTGCGACGCGGGCAACAACACCAAGATCATGGGTTATCAAAATAATAGCCATGCCGATCTCTTGCTGGATATCCTGCAACAAATCCAAAATTTGAGCTTGAATAGTCACATCCAGAGCCGTTGTAGGTTCATCAGCAATTAAAATCGAGGGTTTACATGCTATGGCCATGGCAATCATGGCTCTTTGAAGCATCCCACCAGAGAATTCAAATGGGTATTGCTTCGCTCGTTTTTGTGCCTCAGGGATTTTTGTGAGCTCGAGTAATTTGACGGCCTCGGTAAATGCTTCTCGGCGACTAAATCCACGATGCACCTGAAGTGGCTCAGCAATCTGATCGCCAATTGTCATCGTTGGGTTCAACGATGTCATAGGGTCCTGAAAAATCATTCCAATTTCAGCTCCCCTCACCTCCTTTCCTTGAACCCGTCGTTGACCAAGAATTTCTTCTCCACGTAACCGGGCCGAACCAGAAACAAGCCGACCTGGCGGCATCGGTGTCAACCCCATCATGCTCTGCACAGTAACCGATTTACCACAACCCGATTCGCCCACTATTGCAAGTGTCTTACCCGCCTCCAACTCAAAATCTACGCCACGAACCGCACAAACTATCCCGCCATAAGTCGAGAACTCAACCGCTAAATTAGTAACCTTTAATAACGGTGTCATTACTCTTGGTTCCTCATACGAGCGTCAAGCGCATCGCGCAAGCCGTCGCCCAGAAGGTTAAACGCCAACACAGTCACGCTAATCAACACAGCGGGGAAAATTAACTCGTGAGGGGTTGTTAGCATGGTTTTAATCCCCTCGTTAGACATTGACCCCCACGAGGGGGTTGGTGGAGCGACGCCCATGCCAATAAATGACAAGAATGCCTCAGTAAAAATTGCACTCGGGATAGCAAAAGTGAGCGTTACTAAGACAACACCAAGGGTATTTGGAAGCATGTGTCTTAAAATTAAATAGAGCGTTTTCCCACCAAGCAATTGCGAAGCACTAATATAGCCTTGCTCTCGAATTTGTAAAATCTGACCACGAACGAGTCTCGCTGTTGCTGGCCACATCAGGACAACAAGCGCAACAAGCATAGGCCCTATGCCGCTTTCACCCGGCCCTATACCAAAAGCTATCTTAAAAAGGATCATGAACAATAAGAAGGGTAACGCAACTATAAAATCGGCGAACCGCATCATTACCTGATCTATTTTCCCGCCGAGGAACCCGGCCATAGCACCAAATAAAATTCCAAAAGTCACAAAGAACAGAGGCGCACCAATACCAATAAAGAGGGAAACTCTTGCGCCAGCCATGAGCCTCGCAAGCATATCTCTGCCAAGATAGTCAGTGCCAAGCGGGTGGAATGCCAGATCTATAAAATCACCCACCCCTAATTCTTCGGTTAATCCGATTAGGCCTTTTTGATTTGCCTCTCGAACAGTCGTTACTCTTTTAACTTCCACTGCTAAGGTTTCAGTTAAGTCCAATAACTGCTCTTTGTCTTTCATTGGAACAACAGTAAAGTAGTAGATACCTTCTTTCAGATCCAACCGATCTTCAAAATTCACAACGCGGCTATCAAAAAATTCCGCTCTGGGAATTCCATAAGCACGTTCTTGACCTATAGGATAAATATTACGGTAGACACGATATCCAGTCACGGTATCCGTCGGATCCCAGCCCAACCTGATCGATTGCGTTGTTGCCTCGCCAATAAGTCGTAGACCCTGACCAGAACCCACTTCTAAATCAGACGCCGAGCCAGTCCACGGGCTATATTCTGGAACGATAAGTGCTCTGCGATCTTCTCCTGGGGGGCGACTGATTTGATCAAGATCTTGAGCAGCCGGATCGATGTTCCAGAGTAACGGCCCGAACAGCGTAAAAATTAGGAGCCCGATTAATAGATAGAGCGAAATCAACGCGCGCGTGTTGGCCTTTAACCTAACCCAAGCGTCTTGCCAATAAGAAAGTGACGGCCTTGACTGAGACTGAGATATTTCAGTTCGTCTTAGTGGACTGAAATCATAGGCGTGTCCGTTCGGCATTAACTCATCCTCACACGCGGATCAATTAATCCATACAATACGTCAACAAAAATCACCATAAAAACTAGGAATGCGCCGTAGAATACCGTGGTTCCCATGATTACAGTGTAATCAAGCTGCTGCACGGCTTGAACAAAGTATCTCCCAAGGCCCGGAATGGCAAAAACCAACTCCACGACGAAACCTCCTGTCGTTATAGCTGCGATTGCAGGCCCCAACACCGTTATAACGGGCAGAATTGCATTACGTAGCTGATGCTTTGCAAAAATCCGCGCCGGAGGCAGTCCCTTAGCTTTGGCTGTTCGAACATAATCTGAACTCACGATTTCAAGCATTGACGAACGCATTAATCGTGTTAAGTACGCCATCGTACCCAGGCCGAGAACCATCGAAGGTACAAGCATGTGACCAAGCGTACCCCATCCCGCAACTGGAAAAAGCGTTATTCCAAGCGCACTGTTCATATTTACAATCACCAGCTGACCTAATGCCGCAATAACAAAACTTGGGACAGATATACCGAGTATTACAAAAAACATAATCAAGTAATCCGGAATCCGATTACGATACAAAGCCGTCAATGCGCCCCACAAAATACCGCCGACCGCGGCGAAAAGAACAGCAAGCACACCTAAAATCGCCGAAACGGGAAAGTGTTCTCGAATAATATCATTCACCTGTCTGTTTTCCTGAGTGAACGATATGCCAAAATCACCGCGAGTGAGATTACTTAAGTATATTAAATATTGAGTCCCAAGCGGCTTATCAAGCCCATACTTCGCCTCAACATTAGCCCTAATGGCCTCGGTCATCGCTCGTTCATTTAACAGAGGGTCACCGGGCACATTATGCATCGCAAAAAAAGTTGCTGTCGCAATAAACCAGACGGTAAAAACGCCTTGGATCAAACGCTTTGTGATGAAAGCAGCAATTGCCATAAATTAAGGTTTCCGCAATGGGTTAAGTTGGACATAATTATAGTCAACTTCCGGCCCCACCGAACGACGTCTAAATCCAACAAGCTGCGGATCCACTACAAACGCAACCCCTCTCTCATACATAGGGATAATTACCACATCATCGTGCACCAATCGCTGAATTTCTCCAAAAGCAGCCGCGCGCTTGACCGGATCCAATTCTGCTTGAGCGATCCGGACTTGAGCATCCATTTCATCACTTGAATATCGTCCGCGATTATTCAAATTCCACGACGAAAATAAATCACCGAAAGTAAGTGCATCATCATAATCTGGACCCCACCCCGCC
>TARA_Y100000385_G_scaffold121114_1_pt1 | contig 14635 bp, 13 predicted proteins | sample TARA_Y100000385 | Tara Oceans TARA_Y100000385 (sample SAMEA2620980) | marine metagenome | biome: marine biome (ENVO:00000447); feature: surface water layer (ENVO:00002042); material: "saline water (ENVO:00002010), including plankton (ENVO:xxxxxxxx)" | depth 5 m
AGCAGACTATAGTGTAGATAAGAATTCTGGATGTTCACCTTTAACTATTTCTTTTTCTAATATCTCATCAGCCAATGTCGTTAGTTATGATTGGGAATTCGGTAATGGCAACAGCAGTTTAGAAAACCCAAGTCATACTTTTTTTAACAACACTTCATTAGATAGCACCTATCAAGTGCTCCTTAACGTCTCAACTGTCGCCGGTTGTAAAGATTCTATTTTAAAAGATATTACCGTCTTATCTAACCCTACATCATCATTTACTGATAATGCCATTTTAGATTGCGCTCCTTTAAATGTGGATTTTACCAACACTTCTGAAAACGCAGTAAATTATATTTGGGATTTTGGTGACGGCTATTTTTCAAATCAGGAAAATCCAACTAAAATATATGAACAGGAAGGTATTTACTCAGTAAGTTTGACAGCAATAAGTGAGTCTGGCTCACATTCAGTGACCAAAGCTAACAGTATTGAAGTTTTTAAAAAACCCATCTCACGATTTTTAGTAAGTTCAGATTATATTGAAGAATTAGGTATGGCATTAGAAACAACTAATAAGTCTGAATACGCTGATACTTATTTATGGGATTTTGGTGATTTTTCTAGCTCTACAGAATTTAGTCCCTCTCACTATTACCAAGAAAATGGAAAATATAAGATTACGTTAATAACATACAACGAAGAGTGTAGTGATACTAGTAGAAAAGATGTGAGTATAGCTAACAGTACAAGTGGACACATTATAGTGCCAAATAGCTTTACTCCTAATTCAAATAATGAAAACGGCAATAATTTAAATACATAAGATGGCATCAATGATATTTTTTACCCTGTCGTTATTGGATCAAAAAGTTATAAACTAGATATTTATAACAGATGGGGAGAACACTTATTTCACTCAGAAGAATTAACAGAAGGCTGGAATGGCTATTTCAAAGGGCAATTGTGTCAGCAAGACGTATATGTTTATAAAATACATGTAATTTATCATAATAATTCTGAAGAAAAATTGGTAGGCAACCTAACTCTTGTTCGATAACAATTATCAAATGTTAATTTCTTTGTTCAAAAACTTATTTCAATAAAATTTGAAAATATATTCTTTAGACTTACCTTTATATTATGTATGAAGATGAATTAAGTTCACAAGGAGAAAGCAATACTAATCACTTAATCAACAGATTTGACAAGATGTTAAACGAAAGCCATTTCGTTTACTTTGATTCTGAAGAAATCGAAAAAATAATTGATTATTACACTGAAAACGTAAACAAATTTAAATTAAGAGAAGCCTTTTCTCTATATGAAAAACTTTATCCATTTTCATCACAGCTAAAAATTAAAAAGGCACAAACCTTATTGTACTTTGACAAAGCCTCTGAAGCTCTTAAGGTCATTAAGGAAGTACCTACAACAAAAAATGAAGAGTATTTATACACTCTAGCAAGTATTTATAGCAAATTAGACAAACCTAAAGATGCAATATTAATATTTGAAGATTTATTGCTTATCAATAAGAATAACGAAGATATCATTTCATGCTTAGCTAACGAATATCAAAAAATTGACAATTTCTCTAAATCAGCAGATATGCTTGAAAGGTTGTTAATTTTGAATAATTATAATGAAATCAATTGGTACTCTTATATCATAACTTGTGAGATATCAAAAAAATCAAAACGCTCTTTATCCTTCATAAAAAGACATATAAAATCCAAGCCTTACGATTATGAAGCCTGGTTCTATCTAGGCATTATTTATCAAAGAATGGATAACCATTTAGATGCTATTGAAGCATTTGATTACAGTATATGTATAAAAGAAAATTTTATAAGAGCTTACACAAATAAAGCAGAGTCATTATCCGAACTGGGATATTACCAAAAAGCTATTGACTGCTGCAAAGAAACGTTTCAGTTCGAAGAAGCAGATGCCATATTATACTTTGATATTGGCGAACTCTACGAAAAATTAGATGACTTAAATAAGGCAAAATCTTACTTTTATAAATGTATTAGAAAAGATGAGTTTTTTGGCGAAGCCTGGTACACTCTTGCTCTTATCCTTGACTTACAAGGTCAGCATTTAGAAGCCTCATATCATATTAAAAAAGCCATTGAAATAAGTTCTTCTAATGTTGATTATCTTTTCTCCTACGCTCAAATTCATGAAAAAATAGGATTTATTAAGGAAGCAGAAATAGCATACAGAAAGGTATTAGAACTTGATGAACTAGATTCTGAGTCATGGCTTAACTACTCTCATTTGCTTTATAAAAACGAATCCAAAACTGAAGCTATTGAAGTATTAAAAAAGGGTGTTAAATTAAACCCAAAAAATGCAGAACTATCTTATAGATTATCGGCTTATCTTTTTCAGAACGGAAGTGAAAATCAAGCTCTAACATTATTTGAAGAAGCACTGTCTATTGACTACGATTTACACGAAGAGTTTTTTCAACACTTTCCTAGTATAAAAAACAATAAAAATCTACTACATTTGCTGATTGAATACAAAAAATAAAACATATATGAATTTCGAAATACCTTACTTACCTCAAAGAGCATTAAAGCCACGTCAAAATGGTCTTACTATGATGATGGACAAAGGGTTAAGCGTACGTCAAGTAGAAGACTTTATAGAAACTGCTGGTGAGCTTACCGATATGGTAAAGTTTGGTTTTGGCACTTCAATAATTTCTCCAAACCTTGCTGAAAAGATAAAACTTTATCAAAATGCAAACATTGATGTTTATTTAGGTGGTACATTATTTGAAGCTTTCATCGCTAGGAATAAGTTTGACGACTACAAAAGGTTGCTGGATAAATACAACATCAATACAGTTGAAGTTTCAGATGGGTCTATAGAAATATCACATGTTGAAAAATGTAAATATATTTCAGAGCTAAATAAAAATTTCAAAGTACTATCTGAAGTGGGTTCAAAAGATGCGAATAAGCTGATCCCGCCCTACAAATGGATAGAACTCATGCAAAGAGAACTAGATGCAGGATCTTGGAAAGTTATTGCTGAAGCTCGAGAAGGTGGTAACGTAGGTATATATCGAGGTAGTGGTGAAGTGCGTTCAGATTTAATCGAGGAGATTTTAACAAAAATTGACAACGATAAAATAATGTGGGAATCACCACAAAAAACCCAACAAGTTTGGTTTATAAAATTAATGGGATCCAATGTAAACCTAGGCAATATAGCCTATAATGAGGTTATACCACTAGAGTGTTTAAGGCTAGGGCTTAGAGGAGACACATTCTTTGACCATCTACCAAAATAGCACCACAAGGAATGACTGTTAAAGAACTCAAACACCTAATCGATGGTAAAGCAGATGTCAAAATCATTGATATAAGAGAATCTTATGAATATGAAAACGGCTCCATTTGCGAACTCAACATTCCTCTAGCACAATTTATGAGTAGAATTAACGATATTCCTAGAGAAAAACCTGTTATAATATATTGTAATAGTGGTAAAAGAAGTCGTTCTCTAAAATATATGATTGAAAAACTTCATGCTTACAACAACTTATCTCACTTAGAAGGTGGATATCAAAAGTGGGAAGAAGAAACGGCAGATCTCTAATTATGAAAACATTTTTCATTAGATTTTTTAAAGGCGTTGCAATGGGTGCCGCAAACGTCATTCCTGGTGTGTCGGGTGGTACCATAGCGCTAATAACTAACATTTACGAAGAATTAATAGACTCTCTAAAGTCATTTAATTTAAATGCTTTTCAGCTCCTTGTAAAAGGTCAGTTTCAAGCCTTACACTCTCAGTTAAACTTAAATTTTCTAGTGCCCATTATACTAGGTATTGTTGTTAGCATTTTAAGTTTAGCTAAACTGTTTGATTACCTACTTATAGAATTCCCTGCACATACCTGGGCTTATTTCTTCGGTTTAGTATTAGCATCGGTTTACTATGTTGGACTAAAAGTAAAAGAATGGAATTGGAAAATCATCTTAATCCTTATACTTGGGACAATAATAGCCTTAACTATATCATTTGTATCGCCATCTCCAACTGAAGACTCCTCCTATTTTTACATTTTCATTTGTGGTTTAATTGGTATATGCGGCATGATTTTACCCGGTCTTTCTGGTTCTTATATTTTGATGTTAATGGGCAATTACCACTTGCTAATGGTAAAATCTATCAATAGTATATCAGAATTTGTTCAAGCTCTAGCTAGCGGCAACCTTACCACATTCTTAGCAAGTCCAAATTTCGAATTACTAATTTACTTCATCATCTTTTTGATTGGATCTGTTGTTGGTTTAATCGCATTTTCAAATATCATTTCATGGGTATTTAACAAATACCACGATGCAACACTAGCTCTGCTTACAGGCTTTGTCTTTGGATCATTAAGTATTATATGGCCATGGAAAAAGGAAATCTTTAGTAGTGAGGTAATTGACAGACATGGCGAGCCATTACTGTTGGGTTACGAACGCTATCTTCCTAGCGTATGGGGGCTAAATGAAATATTCGTTCTCGTATTTATGCTTATCGGTGTACTTTCAATTATAGTCGTAGAATATTTAGCCAAACAAGAGTAAATGATTTCGTTTGGACTTATCGGCTATCCTCTTGGACATTCTTTTTCAAAAATATATTTTGAGAAAAAATTCAAATTAGAGAACATTAAAAACACAGAGTATTTAAACCTTGAAAACTCAAGTTTAGAAGAATTATTCAGCTCAAAAAAACTATTAACTTTAGAAGGGTTTAATGTCACCATCCCACACAAAGAAGCTATTATCCCTTACCTAGATGAATTAAGCAAAGAAGCTAAAGCTATTGGAGCAGTTAATTGTGTTAAAAGGAAAGGACAAAAGTTTATTGGCTACAATACCGACTACATAGGGTTTCTTAACTCTTTTAAAAAGGTAAAGAAAAGTTATCATAAAAAAGCATTAATACTTGGCAACGGTGGAGCAACAAAAGCGATTATTTACGCTCTTAATGTTTTAGAATTAGACTATCAAATTGTATCGAGAGGCTCATCTTTTGATTACACTGATATAGATAAAAAATGTCTTGAAGAGTATCAAATTATTATCAACTGCACTCCTCTAGGAACACATCCAGATACGGATAAATATCCATTAATACCCTACCAATTTTTAACCGACAAACATTTTCTTTATGATTTAGTTTATAATCCTTTAGAAAGTCGATTTTTATCTTTTGGTAAAGAAAAAAAGTGTACCATAAAAAATGGTAAAGAAATGCTAGAAATACAAGCTGATGAATCATGGTTTATATGGAATCGTAAAAATTACACTTATTAAAGTTTTTAAGTTAAATTTGCAGAAATCTAATCTAACAATAAGATGGTAGAAGAATCAAAAGAGGTTGAAACAGAACTTGTTAATGAAGAATTAACAGAAGAAACCCCTACTCAAGAAGTTGATTACAATACATTTACTGCTGAAGAATTACATCAGCAAGTTTCAGAATTAATTAAAATTGATAATATTTATTCTGTAGCCAAAAGTGTTGATGCTATAAAAGCTGTTTTCTACAAAAAGATAAACACAGAAAAAGAACTTCATAAAGAAGAATATTTAAAAAATGAAGGTGTTGAAGAAGAATATAAATTCATTCATCCATTAGAAAAAGATTTTAAAAAAATATTTGGAGAATTCCGCAAGAAAAAAGCAGAATACAGAGAAAACTTAGAATTAGATTTTGCCAAAAGTCTCAAGATAAAATCTCAAATCATCAAAGATATTGAGAGCATAATAAAGGATGAAGAAACCATTAAAGAAACTTTTGAAAGGTTTAGAGCCTTACAAGATAAATGGCGTTCTACTGGAGAAGTAGGTATTGGCTATCGAAATGACATCTGGAAATCATACCATCATCAGGTTGAAAAATTCTATGATTTTATAAAAATCAATAACGAATTAAGGGACTTGGATTTTGATAGAAATCTAAAACAAAAAGTTTCAATGTGCGAAGAAGCAGAAGCCTTAATAAGTGAAAAGTCCATTAATAAGGTTCATTCAGATTTACAAAACCTGCACGAAAAATGGAAAGAAGTAGGCCCTGTAAAAAGAGAACTAAGAGAAGAAGTATGGGAACGCTTTAAGACAGCAACACATAAACTCCACAAGAAAAGAAACGAGCATTTTCTGGAGCTCAAAGAAAAAGGGAAACAAGCCTTTGAGAATAAATCCAAAATTTGTGAAAAGATTGCCGCCCTTTCAGACAAAGAGGTTAAATCACACAACGAATGGAATAACTTGACAACTCAAGTTCAAGAGTTAGAGGCTGAATGGAAGAAACAAGCACCAATGAGCAAAGAAGATAATAAGGCTGCTTGGAAACTTCTTAGAGAAGCACTTTCTAACTTTTACGCTAAGAAAAATGACTTTTACAAAGGAAAAAAAGAAGAAAACAAACATATCTTACACCAAAAAATAAGCTTGTGTGAGAAGGCTGAAGAATTGGTTAATTCTGATGCTAACTGGAAGTTAAAATCTGAAAAGGCTATAAAGCTACAAGAAGATTGGAAAAAAAGCGGTTATTTACCCAAATCACAATCCGATAAAATCTGGAAAAGATTTAGAACAGCCCTTGACAACTTTTATAACAGTAAAAAAAGTTTCTTCAAAGAACTAGATAAAGAAAAAGCCGATAATCTAAATAAGAAAAAAGACTACTTGAAAAAAGTAAGTGACTTCAAACTTTCTGAGGATAAGAAAGAAAACTTGAACACTTTAGATAATTTTCAAAAAGAATGGCGAAACTTAGGTGATGTTCCTAGGGATAAAACCAAGATTGAAGATGAATTTAGAAAATCCATTGACAGCTTGTACAAGCAAATGAAAGTGGATAAAAAAGAGTTGAATGACATTAAGTTCAACAACAAATTGGAAAACTTAAAATCAAAGTCTGATCCATTTGCAATTGACAAAGAAAAGCAGTTTGTCAGAAACAAAATCAATGACCTTCAAAAGGAAGTCAATCAATACGAAACCAATATCTCTTTCTTTGGCGCTTCAAAAGGTGCAGACAAACTCAAGTCTCAAATAGAAAAGAAAATAGAGAATGGAAAAGCTGAAATAGATTCATTAAAAGATAAATTGAAACAGCTTAACACCCTTTAAATGGGATTCAGAATAGTATCGGATTTTAAGCCTACAGGAGATCAACCATCTGCCATAAAACAACTCGTTGAGGGTATTGACAACAACGAAAGTCATCAAACACTTTTAGGGGTTACCGGTTCTGGTAAAACGTTTACTGTTGCCAACGTTATAAAAGAGGTTCAAAAGCCAACTCTAATACTCAGTCATAATAAAACCCTTGCCGCTCAATTGTATAGTGAGTTCAAACAGTTTTTTCCACACAATGCAGTCGAATATTTTGTATCCTACTACGACTATTACCAACCTGAGGCATATATTCCTAGTAGCGGAACGTATATTGAAAAAGATTTATCAATAAATCAAGAAATTGAAAAATTACGATTAAGCACTACCTCTACCCTTTTATCTGGAAGAAAAGACATCATAGTGGTAGCCTCTGTTTCTTGCATTTATGGCATCGGAAACCCTGAAGAATTTAACAACAACGTTATTGAAATTGAGGCTGGACAAAAAATAAGTAGAAATAAGCTACTCAATCAATTGGTAACTTCTTTATACTCTCGATCGGACATACAATTTGAAAGGGGCAATTTTAAGGTCAAGGGAGATACGGTTTCTGTTTTTCCTGCTTATGCTGATATAGCTTATAAAATTCATTTTTGGGGCGATGAGATTGAAGAAATAGAAAGTTTTGATCCTGTAAATAATCTGGTAATTGAGAAATTCAAGTACCTACGTATTTTTCCAGCTACCATATTTGTTGCCTCTAAAGACCGAATTCAAAGTGCTATACATCAGATTCAAGATGATTTGATGGATCAAGTACAATTCTTACATAATACTGATAGAAAATTAGAAGCCAAGCGTTTGGATGAAAGAGTCAATTACGACCTAGAGATGATTCGAGAACTCGGCTATTGTTCAGGTATAGAAAACTATTCTCGTTACTTTGATGGGCGAATGCCAGGAACACGTCCTTTCTGTCTGATAGACTATTTTCCTAATGATTTCTTAACCGTAATTGATGAAAGTCACGTGACTTTACCTCAGATAAGAGCCATGTTTGGTGGCGACCGTTCTCGTAAAGAAAACCTAGTAGATTACGGCTTTCGTTTGCCTGCCGCTATGGACAATCGACCTTTGAAGTTTGAGGAATTTGAAACTATCAATAATCAGTTCATTTATGTCAGCGCTACCCCTGCCGACTATGAATTAGAGCAATCAGGAGGAGTAGTAGCCGAGCAAGTCATTAGACCAACGGGATTATTAGACCCAAAGATAGATGTTAGACCATCACTCAATCAGATAGATGATTTACTAGAAGAAATAAAATTGAGAGTAGATAAAGATGAACGAACTCTTGTTACTACCCTTACTAAGCGAATGGCAGAAGAATTGACTAAATACCTCACACGCTTTGAAATACGTTGCCGATACATACACTCCGATGTAGATACTCTTGAACGTGTCGAAATATTACACGAATTGAGAGAAGGGCTTTTTGATGTATTGGTGGGTGTCAATTTATTAAGAGAAGGCTTGGACTTACCGGAAGTTAGCTTAGTAGCCATTTTAGATGCCGATAAAGAAGGCTTTTTACGTTCTGAACGTTCTCTTACTCAAACAGCCGGAAGAGCCGCCAGAAACGTCAATGGATTAGTAATTATGTATGCCGATAAGGTTACTCGCTCTATGAAGCTTACCATAGATGAAACAAATAGACGTAGAGAAAAACAAATCGCCTACAACACTGAAAACGGACTAGTTCCTACTCCATTAAAGAAGAAAAAGGACAATGAATTAGCCAAAAAACTAAACCCTTACGCTATAAAAGAAGGTATGAGTATGGCTGCTGAAAGCCAAGAAGATTATTCTAATCCTAAGACTTTAGAAAAAGCCATAAAGAACACTAAAAAGCAAATGGAAAATGCAGCTCAAGACTTAGATTTTATTGAAGCAGTAAAACTTCGAGATAAACTCACTGAACTGAAGAAGTTGAGAAAATAAATTTACTCATACCCCCAACGGTGTACATCATTGTTAGCTTCTTCGATATCGTCTTTAACCGTTTTTATACGTTGAGCAAGAACACCAAAGAGTTTATCGTTAAGCATGAGCCATCGCATCTGCTCTTTATCGTTATCAGCAGCCTTAGCTACTTTAGCTAATAAATGAAAGCCATTGAGCTCTAACCAACGAAGAGCATCTTTCTTGCCCTCTACTCCTTTTATCATAGCCAATAAGTGAGGTGCATTCTTCATGAGCCAATCCGTAGCACTTTTGTCGAAGTAAAGGGCATGGCAAAACAAACCCAATTCAGGGTAATTATTTTTCATTAACCAATCTCTAATTTCAGTATTTCCAGAGATAGCCTCACCCCATGCTACAACTATTTTTTCGGAATATTTTTTCATAAAAAAAAGCCTCTAAAAAGAGGCTTTAAATGATTATGGTTTTTAAGGCTTTTTAGCGACAAACTTATTTTTGAGAAAATAACGTCTATTTTCAACGCTAACTAATTCCCATCCTCTTTGCCCTAATTTATTTAGTGCATCGATAACAGTCTTAACATTTTTAAAACTATTTTGGTATTTATCAGAAATTCTCCTGTCTAATGACTCGAACTTAAATTGCAAAACCGTAGGCTCTTTTTTGGACTTTACTTCTACTACTTCCATTATCATATAAGAATAAACTGTTGGTTTTTCTTGTCTTATGTTATCTTTTGTAGCAGGTTTCCTATCAACCGCTTTTTTTGGAGCAGGTCTAGTTTGCGCCATTAGGGCTACAGGCAATACAAAACTCATTAAAATTAATATCTTTCTCATTATTCTATAGGTTAAATTAGCACTCTATTATTTGTCACCACCAAGTATGATTGGTAGGTCACCATCACCATTTCCAATAACAATTACTTTACTGTTAGGCGATTTTGACAACTCTTGAGTCGTTTCAATACCTTTCCATTTAAGTAGTTGAGGCGTAATCGTTTTGGTTACGATACGCTGGAAATCTGAAATACCTTCAGCTTCGATACGTTTTCTTTCTGCCTCTTTGGATTCTTTCAATAGTTTGAACTCATACTCTAAGGCTTCTTGCTCTTGTCTTAACTTATTCTCAATAGCTGCTTGAAGGGTCTTAGGTAAAGTTACATCTCTAATAAGTATAGCATCTAAAAAGACATATTTATCTGCAACAGATTTAGACGTAATCTCAAAAATCTTGTCTTCCACTTCTTCTCTTTTAGTAGAATACAATTCTTCTGGCAAATACTCACCAATAACCTCTCTGGTGACAGAACGGATTTCTGGTCGAATAATACTTTCTAAGTAATCTTCACCAACTAAGTCGTGTAAGTATCCTAGCTCAGCAACATTAGGCGTAAATCGGAAAGATAAATCTACCTTTATAGAAAGACCATTTTTCGATAGTACTTCCATAGCTTCATAATCCTCTTGAATTTTAACATTGTAGATGTAAACCTTATTCCAAGGTGCTATAAAATGAAAACCTTGAGGGACAACTAAATCTTTATCTAGACCGCCTCCAAAACGCTTAAATATTACCGCTTTTTCACCTGGGTTAACAGTGTAAAACATATTTCCACCAGTTATCAAAAGGAAGATTATTGCTGCAAAACCTAGCACAAAAAATCTAGGAAGTTTAGGGTTAAATCCACCCGAATCGTTGTTTTCAAACATTTTGTTTTATTTTGAATTGTTAAATATTAGTGTTTCTTTTTCTTATGAACCACTCTAATGTCAAAAATACAAATAATAAAGTGAAAATCCATTTCAAGTTAATGAAATCACTTTGTGATTCTTCTTTATAACTTATACTTAGAGATTCTATTGTGGATAGTTCACTTTTTAAATCAGAAAATTGAGATTTATTATAAGATTTGCCACTATATTTTTGTGACAAAGCAAAAAGGAATTGAGGTTTTGCCTGAGTATGAATTTTTTCCAATTCCAAAGGAAGAATAGAAAATTTACCCTTATTGATTAGTTCCTTTCCGTTAAATATAACCTTAGCTTGATAATTATAATTCCCTACATTTAACTGATTCAATTCAAGAGAATAATTAATAGCTGTTTTATTGAACGAATAATTATACTCATTTCCTTTTTCATCGCTTATTAAGATGCTGACTTCTGCACTATTAACCAACTCATAATTGGCATCATATAAATCTGCTTCAATTAATAAGATTTCATTCTCATAAACAAGCTTATCATGACGCAACCTAAAAGGACGTTTATCTTCTTTAACTGATAAAAACTGAATACTCTTGTTAATTAGTTCATCAAAGAGCTTATGATCATCTGTTTTGAGATACTCGTACATTCGCCATTTCCATAAGCCTTCAGTAGCACAAATTGCCTGTCTGTATCCGTTCTGTTTACTGAAAGAAAGAATAGGATTAGAGGTCTCTATTCCCAATACATTTTGAGTAAAAAGATGATGATGTTCTGAATTAAAGGTGTATTCAGCTAATGGACTATATAATGGTGGCAATTCTTCTATCCATAAATTCCATTTTTGGCTTAATGAGAATAAAGAAAAAGAATTGAAATCTGGGCTTACCTCATTAAGTGATGATTTCAAAGGTTTGAATGTAAACCAATCCAATGATAAGGATTGACTTGAGTTACCTATGAAGTAAAAGGTAGGTATATTAGCATCTATCACATTAAGCTGAAAAGCAATAAGCAAACTGTAAGGGCTATAATCGCCGTCAAACTCATCTGTATTTTGTACAATTATCTCGTAATTTTCATTACTTTGAATAGCTTTACTTAGGGCAGAAATATCAGGATGAGAAATATCAGAAAGTAGAAGTATCTTCTGCTTACTTTCCAATACATCAATGAAAATATTTTGTGTATTGTTGGAGGTATTTTGTTCCCCTTGAATCGGCTTTACTTCAAGCCTGTAATTATGCACACCTACACTTTGAGCATTGAGTATAAAATCAAAGTAATGAACTTCATCATCAAGATTGACAACGGTTGTTTTTTTATCTAGCAAAACATCTCCCTCATAAACACTTAACTCAAGAGTTTCACCTTTAGAAAATTGAGTCAATACAGTAGCTTCTATTGGAAAAGAATTACCCAAATAAGCAATTTCATTATACGAGACTGCTGTAAGTTCTATATCTTTCTGTGCTAGAGTATCACCTAAGCATAAAGTGTATAGCGGTGCATTAAAAAGGTAATTAGCATATAAAGGATTAGAGCCTGAATTATATATACCATCAGACGCAATAACATTAGCCACAACATTGCGATTAGAATACACATCTGATATTTCGTTTATGTAGTCGGATAAATTCGTTTTTCTATCCTTAAAATCAAAAATAGGGTTTCTTTCAACTTTCTCACCAAAAGCATATAATTCTATTTGAAAATCTTCCTCAAATTCGGCTTTCAAACTATTCAGTTCATTTACAAATTCATTTTTGTAATAAGCACTATCGGCATGAGCAACGAGTGATGATGAATTATCAACACCAAAAAGAATTATAGGCTGTTCTTTGTGAGTAATAAATTGGTTAATGTAAGGCTTGAGCAGTAAAAAGGTCAATAAAAAAAGAGTTGCAAAACGAAGTGCAAACAACAGTCTTCTCAAATATAATTTAGATTTGAATACGCCCTTTTTATACAGAACATAAGACATAGCGTAGGAAAGAGCGATACAGCCCACAATCCATAGCATTGACCATTCTGTAGTAATGTAACTCATTAAGTCAACATTCCTCCGCAAACATTTAACACTTGCCCTGAAATATATGATGACATATCGGAAGCTAAAAATACCGTAGCATTAGCAATATCTTCAGGTGATCCTCCTCGCTTAAGCGGAATACTATCTGTCCAACCTTTTACAATATTTTCATCGAGTTTAGCTGTCATTTCTGTTTCAATAAATCCAGGAGCAATAACATTACAACGGATATTTCTAGCGCCTAGTTCTAAAGCCGTAGATTTAGAAAAACCAATAATACCTGCTTTTGAAGCCGAATAATTAGCTTGTCCTGCATTACCTTTTACACCAACTACCGAACTCATATTAATGATAGAACCAGAACGTTGTTTAAGCATAGGTCTTAGCACAGCCTTAGTTAGGTTGAATATAGATTTCATATTGACTTCCATTACTGTATCAAAATCTTCTTCACTCATGCGCATTAGCAAGTTATCTTTCGTAATACCAGCATTATTAACCAATACATCTATAGTGCCAAAAGTTTCCATTACATTATCAGCTAAGTCTTGAGCAGCATCAAATTGTGAAGCGTCTGACTTAAAGCCTTTTGCTTTTATTCCAAAAGCTGATAACTCTTCTTCTAGTGCTTTTGCTTTTTCTTCCGATGATAGGTAGGTGAAAGCAATGTTAGCTCCTTGCTTAGCAAAAGTCAAAGCTATTCCCTTCCCTATTCCTCTTGATGCACCTGTAATAATGGCTGTTTTACCTTCTAATAATTTCATTGTTTCAAATATTTAAATGCTAAAATAATAGTATTCCAATAAAAAAGACGCTAAAAGCGTCTTTTCTAGTATTTTTTATATTCTGTTTTATGCGTTTACGCCCATCAATTCAGCCATCTTAGCGCCAATTTTAGCTGGAGATGCTACAACATGGATACCACATTCGCTAAGGATTCTCATTTTAGCTTCAGCCGTATCATCTTCACCACCAACAATTGCACCTGCATGCCCCATAGTTCTACCTTTTGGAGCAGTCTGACCAGCTATAAAACCAACTACTGGCTTAGTACCGTTCGCTTTTATCCAATGTGCAGCGTCTGCCTCTAACTGACCACCTATTTCACCAATCATAATAATTGCATCTGTTTCTGAGTCATTCATTAGCAATTCAACAGCCTCTTTAGTGGTAGTTCCAATAATTGGATCGCCACCAATACCGATTGCAGTAGAAATTCCCATTCCTGCCTTAACCACTTGGTCAGCAGCTTCATAAGTCAATGTTCCTGACTTTGAAACAACACCTATCCTACCAGATTTAAATACAAATCCTGGCATAATACCGCATTTTGCTTCACCCGGAGTAATTACCCCTGGGCAATTTGGGCCAACCAAACGACAATCTTTATCTGAAAGGTATTCTTTGACCGTAATCATATCTTTAGTAGGAATTCCTTCCGTAATACAAATTATCACTTTTATTCCTGCTGCTGCTGCTTCCATAATGGCATCTGCCGCAAAAGCTGGAGGTACAAAAATCAAAGAAGTATTAGCGGCTACTTTTTCTACTGCTTCTACAACAGTATTAAAAACAGGTCTATCCAGATGTGTTTGACCACCCTTGCCAGGTGTTACACCACCAACAACATTTGTTCCATACTCTATCATTTGACCAGCGTGAAAAGTACCTTCACTTCCAGTAAAACCTTGAACAATAACTTTAGAATCTTTATTTACTAATACGCTCATTTTTGTAATTGTATTTATTTCGATGCAAATTTAAAATGAAATATGGATTAG
>TARA_Y100000385_G_scaffold234945_1_pt1 | contig 14635 bp, 11 predicted proteins | sample TARA_Y100000385 | Tara Oceans TARA_Y100000385 (sample SAMEA2620980) | marine metagenome | biome: marine biome (ENVO:00000447); feature: surface water layer (ENVO:00002042); material: "saline water (ENVO:00002010), including plankton (ENVO:xxxxxxxx)" | depth 5 m
CATTGAATGCACAAACATGAGCATTTTATTTCCGATAAAACGCATGATATCCGGTGATAATTTTCTCCAAAACTTTTCATTGGCCCAAGACACTCTTTTGGCAGAACTCGCTAGCAAATCTATCGCAATTGTGGGCAACGCGCGCAGCTTAAGTGAGCAAAGCCATGGCATGAAAATCGATGCTTGCGATGTAGTAGTCAGAATGCACGCAGCCCCATTAGTCGCTCCAGAAAGTCACGGTCGTAAAACAACCTGGCTTGCACTTGGCATGCCCGTTAATCCATCCATTATAAGCGCCCGCGCACCCACTCGCCTTCTATGGATGGCCAAAAAACGCAAACGCGTACAGTACCATATTGCTTCAGCCAAAGGATTCTACCTGCACCCAAAATCAGACTGGGACATCATAGCTAAAGACCTGTCCGCCCCACCAACTACAGGGGCTTTAATTATCGACCTTGCCCAACGCTCAAATGCGGCACAAATTAATTTATTTGGGTTTGATTTCTTCGCGAGCCTATCGCTCTCCGGGCGTCGCACAGCTGCTCAGGTACCCCACGATTTCGCCGCTGAGAAGCAGTTTGTAAGGAACCTAATGGAAAAGGACGCGAGGGTTGTATTGCATGGCCAGACCAACTAACCCCCTTCATTAGAAAATTAGAGGTAAGTTATGGATCGCCACGCTTCAATTCTTGACGCAATTGACACCAATTTGTCAGGTTTACAGGCTGTTAAAAATGCGCTTGGCGCACCCAAGCTCAGCGCTGCTCTAGACAAAGCCTTGACTCTCATTTCAGAAATGGAAGGTCGCTTGATAGTTGCTGGTGTGGGGAAAAGTGGCCTGATTGGCCGAAAGCTTGCTGCCACATTTTCATCAACTGGCACTCCCGCTTATTTTGTCCATCCCGCTGAAGCAAGCCATGGCGATCTTGGGATGATTCACTCCCAAGATGTTGTCATGCTACTCAGTTGGTCCGGAGAAACAAAAGAGTTATCTGATCTTTTGGGTTATGCACGACGTTTTGGTGTACCTGTAATTTCTATAACTGGAGGGGTGAACAGCACACTTGCGCGGTCCTCCGATGCGCCATTAGTACTACCTAAAGTAACAGAGGTGTGTCCTCACAACCTCGCACCGACCACTTCGACGCTGTTGCAATTAGCTGTGGGCGACGCATTGGCCATAACACTTTTGAAAATGAAAGGTTTTACCGAAGAAAGCTTTCGAGATTTTCACCCTGGCGGAAAATTAGGTGCGGCGCTTACACCAGTACAAGATATTATGTATAAAGGGACCGATGTGCCAACGATTGCATCAGACGCTCCCATCATCGAAGCTCTTGGAGAAATCTCTCAAAAAACTTTGGGTATCGTTGGTGTAACCAATAAGGATGGCACGCTTTTGGGTGTGATCACAGATGGCGATGTCCGCCGCTACTTAGAGTCAAACTCCGAACGGTCAATGAAAGATGCGTTGTGGGGAACCCACGCGCGATCCCTAATGACGCCTGGATCCGTATCCTTAGAACCCGAACGTCTAAGCGCACGCGCACTTCATATTTTGCAGAGCAACAAAATTTCGGCAGCTTTTGTTGTTGAAAATGACAGACCTGTTGGTGTTGTGACCCTCATTCAACTGCTAACTTTGGGTGTGGCATAACTCTTCAACCGCAGATCAGATATGTAAATGAGACCTGCACCCAATAAAGCATTGCATCAGCCGATTGCGATTTTCACTTGAACCTGTGCTTTGACAAAGCAATTACGAATTCAATATTAGATTTACAAACCCGTAACGTGCTACTGGCCTAAAGAAACGGAACTATAGCCTTAAATGCCCATGTCACCAAATATGCGCGGCGCAGCATTAATGTCTGCCTCTATGGCCGGGTTTGCGCTGAATGATACCGCACTTAAATATGGAGGAGCGGACGTTGGTCTGTTTCAAGCAATATTTATACGGGGAATCTTTGCCACAGCAATCATGGGCGTTTTTGCATTTTTGTTTGGAGCGTTTAAAAATCTACCTAAAATTCGTGATGTGCGCTTAATTGGATTGCGGTCTCTGGCGGAAATTGGAGCAACACTTGCATTCTTGACAGCGTTGTTCAACTTACCACTCGCCAATATCACAGCAATTCTACAGGCCTTGCCCCTATCCATTACTTTTGCCGCAGCCATATTCTTAAACGAGCCCATAGGGCGCCAACGTATTGCAGCCATCATGGTCGGCTTTATCGGCGTCATGATCGTCGTCCGACCTGGCCTCGCCGAATTTAACGCTTATTCCCTGCTTGGCATTGTCGCAGTCGCTTTTGTAACACTCCGTGATCTGACCGCACGCCAATTAAGCCCATCGGTAACGTCGGTACTCGTCGCGTTTGTTGCGTCGATTGCTATAACGCTTACAGGCGCAATCGGAGTTGTGCTGACACAAACCTGGCGCCCACCAACATCATTCGAATTTGGTACGCTCGCACTTGCTGCAGTATTTTTAATGATTGGTTACTACTGCTCGGTAGCAACAATGCGCATCGGTGACGTAGCAATCGTTTCTTCGTTTCGGTACACCGTTATGCTCTGGGCTATTACGCTTGGTTGGTTGGTCTTCGGCGACGTTCCGGATCTTTGGACGTTTTTAGGCATCTGCATTATTCTTTTGGCTGGTTTATTTACCATCTGGCGTGAACGCAAGTTGGCAAAAAAAACAAAACATTAAGATCAAAGCATGGGTTGCGAACCGCATCAATGAAATGCCTTATACTTCAAAAAGGAGATCACCATGCCACAGAATATCACAAACCACGTGAAAGACATGATCGCGTCAGCAAATGCAGAAGTCACAAGCATACCTACGCAGGAAGCTTTTGCCTTTGTGGGTAGCGATGACCATGTAATCGTTGACCTGCGCGACCCTCGGGAAATCACGCGCAGCGGAAAAATTCCAGGTGCATTTTCTTGCCCAAGAGGCATGCTAGAATTTTGGATTGATCCAGACAGCCCCTATCACAAGGATTTATTCAACCAGGACAAAACATACGTGTTTTATTGCGCCAGCGCGTGGCGCTCCGCCTTGTCTGCCAAACTCGCACAAGACATGGGTCTCAAACCTGTTGCCCACATTGAGGGTGGCTTTGGCGCTTGGCAAAAAATGGGTGGCCCGATCGAAGAGGTCGACTAAATCGACACCCTTTTCTCAATAATCAGTCTGTTTCTTTGGCATCCTGAATAACATTCATACCCGCGAGCCCACTTTTACCCAAATCAACTGAAGCAAACGGCCCACCATGGCACATATGGCCCAGATCTTTTGGATCCATCGGTGGCTCATTTGCCAAAACTTCTGCAGCAACATCTTCGGCATTGTCTTTCGGGCGATATCCTAGGAAGGCCGCATTCGCATTATCCACAGGCGCACGGTCATTGTTAGACACGCCATAAATGATCGAAAAGCCAGTGACAGGTGTATCAATACAACGCGTTACAAGTTGGATAAGGTCATCATAAGACAAATAAGATCCAAGGGCTCGTGCATTGTTGGGTTGCGCACAAGACAGGATGCGCATGTGCACACTCTCCATTCCACGCTTTTCCCAATACATACGTCCCAAATCCTCCGTAAAGCACTTGGCCAGCCCATAGAACGTATCAGGGCGATGTGGTACTTCTGTCCCAATGAATTCATTCTTGGGATACATCCCAACCGCATGGATAGATGACGCGTAAACCACACGACGCACCCCATGTTTGAAACCGGCCTCCCAAACGTTATAAGACCCAACAAAATTCGGCCCAAGGAGCTGCTCGAAGGGGCCCTCATCTACAAACGCACCCATGTGAACGACCATTTCAGCACCTTCAATGATGCGCATCATATCATCCATACTGGCAAGATCGCCTTGCATGTAGGTCTCACCCGCATAGATCTTTCCAATGTCTTCTTTGATGTCTGTGGAAACCAATTCGTTGCACATCTTGCTTAGCGGCTCACGCAAGTACGATCCCAGTCTTCCAGCGGCCCCAGTAAGTACAATTTTCTTCATGGTTTTATTCCTTTATCTTCCCTTTAACCGTTTCCAATAGGGCATCAGACGCCTTGGCAAGTAATCCCGTATCCGACCCACAGGCCACAAAATTAAATCCATCGTTCAGCAAACCCGCAGCAAAATTAGGGTCCATCACCAACGTGCCCACAGGCACACCTTTAGCGATTAGCGCCTGAGCCGCTGGTTTTATAACATCCCAAACCGCCACATTCATTGGCTGGCCAACCAATCCCATATCCGCAGCAATATCGGCAGGGCCAAAAAATACGCCAGACACACCATCTACCATACCAATAGCCTCGGCCTGCGCGATTGCTGCGGTCGTTTCTAATTGCACCAGGACGGTAGTTTCTCCATCAACACTCGCAGCATAGTCAGTCACTCGCCCAAACTTATTAGCCCGCGTATTGCCCGACACACCCCGCACACCTCGAGGTGGGTAACGCGTAGATGCAACCGCCTGTTCCGCTTCATCAACGCTTTGAATCATTGGAAACAGCAAGCCTTGCGCACCCAAATCTAGTAGCCGCTTCACTGCCACGGTATCGTTCCAATCAGGCCGTACAATAGCAGTTGTTTCGTAGGACGCAAAAACCTGCAATTGGGCCAAAACCGAATGAAAATCATTTGGCGAATGCTCCATATCTATCAGTGCCCAATCAAATCCGGACGGGGCAGTAACCTCTGCACCAAATCCACTACATAGACCGATCCATAACCCGAGCTGTTTCTCACCCACTTTCAGTGCAGCCTCAAATGGATTGTGTTCTAGATCCATCAGATGTGCTCTCCTGTTGCGATCGCTGCCCGCACTTTTGCAATGTCAGCCGTAGTCAGGCCATAATCTTTAGCAGCAGTGCGTTCTGAAATATATCCGCGTGCTAGGTCGCGTTTCACCAATGTAAGATCACGGTCCGAGACTGAGCCGTATCCTGCACCCCCGGGAAATGCCATCATCACCTTGCATCCATGCGGCACAAACTGTTTGCCTTTACCTTTCATCGGTACGCCGTCATCGCGCATGATCGTGGTTGCTGCACCTTCACTGCCCCCCCTTCGGCCACGTGCTGGATGATCAATACGATCAAACATGGCCTGAATATCAAACTCATATCCTGTTCTTGCACCAACTTCCATATATTGACCAAGCCCACCGCGGTACTGCCCAGCACCACCACTGTCAGGGCGCAATTCTTTACGCCAAATGATTACCGGACCCACATGTTCTGTCGCCTCAACAGGCATTGTCATCACACCCGACGGAAATGCTGTTGCATTCAATCCATCAAACTCTGGTCTCGCACCCGAACCGCCCGAGTTGAAGGTAAGAACTTCGGATCGCAAGGTATCGGTAGGGACTGGCACATCTGTTCGCGAGCGCAGTGACACTTGAAAATTGCACAAACACCCCGCACCTTCAGCCGGAACCAAACCTGGTACAATTTTATCAAACGCATCATACACCGTATCAGGTACGAAATGCCCAACAATATGGCGTAGCGCCACTGGAGCAGGATGCACTGCATTCACAATCGTTCCCTCTGGCGCAATAATCTCAAACGGAGCAAGGCTAGCGGCATTGTTTGGAATTTCAGGCGCAATCGCTACTTTTAACGCATAGCAGGCATAAGCTTTGGCATAAACTAGAGGACAATTGATCCCTTTTCTATCAACACCCGATGTACCCGTAAAATCAGACACAATCCGATCCTTGTACACTGTGACCTTAACCCTCAGTGTGATGGGTTTATCAAACCCATCCACTGTCATTTCCCCATCCGCCGAAGTATGAGGCAGTGTTGCAATCCGCTCCAGCGTAGCTCGGCGTGAGTTGTCGAGAATGAACGCTGCAATCCCATCAAGATTTTTCAAATCAAACTCAACCATCATGTCGATCAAACGACGATGACCAATCTCGTTACAAGTTGTCAGCGCATAGATATCTCCAACTAGTTGGTTAGGGTCGCGCACGTTGCCTCGAATGATGCGCACAAGGGTCTCATCCACTTTGCCTTCTGCCGCAAACTTCATGATTGGGATATATAATCCCTCTTCGTATACACTATGAGCATCAGCCCCAAAACCTCGCCCCCCGATGTCAACGATATGGGCCGTACAAGCGAAAAATCCAACCAATGCGTTCTCATGAAAAGACGGTGTCACCATGGTGATATCGTGCAAATGACCCGTACCTTCCCACGGATCATTGGTTATATAAACATCGCCTTCCAAAATATTCTTTTTTCCTATGCGACGTATGAAATGCCCTACTGCATCAGCCATCGCATTGACGTGGCCAGGTGTCCCGGTTACCGCCTGTGCTAGCATCGTGCCATGCACGTCGTAAACGCCCGCTGACAAATCACCTGCTTCACGCACACTGGTGGAAAAAGCAGTCCGCACCAGCGCTTGCGCTTGTTCTTCAACCACAGAAATCAGGCGGTTCCACATCACTTGATACGCAACAGCAGATGGATATGTCATGGGTCAGCCCTTCACTTTCAACATTATATCAATGCATCCGTCAGGCTGACGGATCGCATTCCGGCTACTTGGAATAATAATCGTTGTTTCGTCTTCAAACACCACGCCAGGTCCTTCAATGAAATTTCCAACTTCCAATTTTGAACGATCGTACCTGGAACAACTTACAAATTGATCCAGAGCTGGATCAAAGAACAACCCATTCCCGTTCATCCGAGCAGTCGTGCCCCCAACATGCTGAGCAACTTTATCAACTGTTTCAGGTGGTGTAGTTGCGTTCACAGACCAAACCGTAATCTCGATATTGAGTCCTTGAACCGTACGCCCAAACAACTTCGCATAATCCTCTTCAAATAAACGTTCAAACGTAGCTGCATCAGGGTTTAACGCTTGGTCTCGGGTCAGCACAACTGGGATTTCCCAACCTTGGCCTGAGTAGCGCATATAAACTTTGAACTCAGACAGGATTTCTGCCACAGCATCGCAGCTGCGCACGAATCCTGTCGCTTCTTCCTGCAATGCTGCTAACAAAATCTGAATGCGTGGCGCATCAAACTCCGAGAGTTTCATGTAATCCGATCGGTTTGCTTCAAACGAAAATGGTGCGCGCAGGAAACCAATCGCAGATCCAACACCCGCTCCCGGAGGAACCAGCATTCGCTTCACACCCAACTTCTCGCACAACCGACCTGCGTGCAACGGAGCTGCTCCACCGAAAGCAATCATAGTGTATTGAGAAAGGTCCTCACCGTTTTCTACCGCATGTACTCGCGCTGCATTGGCCATGTTTTCGTCTACAACTTCCGCCACCCCAAACGCCACCGTTCGCGCATCCATATCAAGTGTTTTACCCAAAACCGTTTCCAAAGCTGCTACAGATTGATCCTTATGGAGTTGGATCGACCCACCCGCAAAATTATCAGCATCCAGCTTACCCAACACCAAATCTGCATCCGTCACTGCAGGCTTATCCCCACCACACCCATAACACGCTGGCCCTGGTTCAGAACCCGCACTTTCCGGGCCAACACGAATTTGCCGCATCGCATCTACATGAGCAAGCGAACCGCCACCTGCACCAATCTCAACCATATCAATCACAGGAATTGATATCGGCATCCCAGATCCCTTCTTAAACCGATAGGTTCGCGCAACCTCAAAAACACGGCTCGTTTTTGGCGTTTGGTTTTTAATCAAACAAATTTTCGCAGTGGTCCCACCCATATCGAAGGACAGGACTTTACCCAGTCCATAACGTGCCGCAATGTTTGCTGCAAAAACTGCACCGCCCGCTGGACCAGATTCGACCAAACGCACAGGAAAATCCGCAGCGCTTTCAAGGGAAATAATCCCACCACCAGAATGCATTAAGAAAACGTTGCAATCAACATCCTCATCCCGCAGCCGCCCTTCTAAACGTCCAAGATAGGATTTCATTAATGGTTTGATATAAGCGTTTGCAACTACAGTGTTGAATCGCTCGTATTCGCGCATCTGCGGCGAAACCTCTGATGAAATCGAAATCATCGCATTCGGCATTTTTTCCGCAACAACCTCAGCCACCATACGCTCATGCGCATCATTTAAATACGAATGAATAAGTCCAACGGCGACACTTTCGTATCCCGCCGCGGCCACACGCTCCACAACGGCTTCCACCTCAGCGCGAACAAGCGGAATCAATACATTTCCGGTCGCATCAACCCGCTCTTTAATGGTATAGCGCATCTGACGCGGCAACAGCGGCTCTGGGAGTATAAGATTGAGATCGTACTGTTCAAATCGGCTCTCGGTGCGCATCTCAATCACGTCACGAAACCCATTAGTTGTGATCAATGCTGTTTTTGCCCCACGCCGTTCAATCAATGCGTTAGTAGCCAAGGTTGTCCCATGAATGATCTGTCTAATCTCTGAGGGCATGACTCCAGCCTTGGTGCAGACCTGCTGCATTCCGTCTATTATGGCATTTTCAGGTGCAATATACGTTGTCAAAACCTTGGTGGAATAGCTCTCGCCACCTCGCTCAAGCACCACATCCGTAAATGTACCACCGATATCCACACCCAATCGAACAGATTGCGCTTCCATAACAACCACCTTCATTTAGAATGTTCTATTTTGACCAGCAAGCTGCCAATCTGCAAATCAATTGTTTTCTGCAGCATAAATTATTCGGAACTACACACAAATCCAAAGAGCATTAAACCTTTGGAAATATCACAAAACGTCCAGGCTTTATTGCCATGTCGCAACGGATCAACATATGCTGGTCGACGCAAAGGTTTTTCAATTATGGCTAAGATACCAAAGGATGCAAACCATCCAAAACACAGGGTGAATCCAAAACCTCAAATTGAAACAGCAAGTCCTCACAGAACCTGATAGGTTTGAATTTCCAACACCAACCAGTTGTTACCTGACCACAATTTAAGTTTCCTGAGTTGAGATCAAAATTAAAACAGCTAATGCGTTTTGTTTCCCAACGTAATAAGAGAAAAAACTTCTTAAACTATACAAAATCGATGCAATAAGATTTACAAGGCAGTCAAAAGTACAACAAATTGACACTGGCTCATACAGGAAATCAAAATGGCAATTTTTGAACTGCGAACATATCAAATTTATGTTGGCCAAATGACCGAGGTCATCCGGATTTATCGGGACTTTGGCTGGCCTGCACTGGAAAAGGGCGGCTTTGATGCCAAGCTAGTTGGATATTTCACCTCAGATACTGGTGAATTACACCAGCTCGTGCATTTGTGGAAATTTGATGATGATGCTGATCGCAGAAACTTCTGGAGCGGTCTCTTCAAAAATGAAGACTTCATGGTCTTCGCAGGCAAAATCAGACCTTTGATTATGAGCCAGAAAAACCAGTTGTTACAGGCTGCTCCGTGGGGGCCTCACCCCTGATCTTAAGCGTGTTAGATTTAGAGCGATTTATATTGGTATTTCAAAAGGATGATTACAATGCAAGCTTGGGAAATTATTTCTGGTGATGGCGTAGATGCCCTGAACCTAAACGAGCGCGAAATACCTATCCCGAGTCCTGGACAGGTGCGGGTACGCATGAATGCGAACTCTATCAATTACCGAGACTTGATTACGATCGAGGGAGCGGGTGCTCGCAAGTTGCCGTTTCCAACTATACCAAATTCTGATGGAGCTGGTGTAGTAACAGCCGTAGGTAAAGGAGTTAAATTGAAAGAAGGGGATAGGGTTACCTCTTGCTTTTTTGAAGAGTGGACAGCTGGGGAAATTGGCGCTTCAGTCATGGCTTCGGCGTTGGGAGGCGCTCGACAGGGCGTCCTGGCAGAAGAGGTCGTTTTACCAGAGCACGGTGTTATCCCCACACCAACCAGCCTAACCGATGAGGAAGCCGCAACCCTTCCGTGTGCAGCACTAACTGCGTGGCATGCACTCACTCTTCCACGGCCAGTGAAAGCTGGGGAAACTGTGCTGCTACTTGGAACCGGTGGTGTTTCTGTTTTTGCCCAGCAATTTTGTTCCATAATGGGTGCACAGACAATCGTCACCTCATCTTCGGACGACAAATTGAAAAAGATGAAAGCGCTGGGTGCCAGTGAAATCATCAACTATCAAACAAATCCTGAATGGGACGCAATTGTTTTGGAACTCACTGGCGGATCAGGCGTTGATCGCGTTGTAGAAGTGGGTGGCCCTGGAACATTTGACCGGTCAGTAAATGCCGTGAGAGTTGGCGGTATTATAGGTCTAATTGGTGTTTTGACAGGCGTTTCAGGTGCGACCAACCCAACACCGATAATGGCAAAATCTGTTACCGTTAAAGGAGTTTATGTCGGATCAAGGGCTATGTTTGCTGATATGAACCGCGCAATTGAAACCCACAAACTTAAACCAGTAATTGATCAAATTTTTGATTTTAAGGACGCACGATCAGCCTATCACACTATGCGAGGTGCCAAACATTTTGGAAAGCTGGTTATTAAAATGTAATGATACACCGGCCCAATTTGCGAATAATTGAAACGTGCTTATCCACTTCCCTTAGTCACTCAAAATTACAGTGACAAAGGTACTATTGCGCGCAAGGCCCTCGATGTCCGCGCATAAAACGCAATCAAGATTTTGAAAAAGCGTACTGTGCGTGGCAGGCCTTAAATACAGGCCGCACCACAACACAACAGATGTTTAGTCATTGATACAGAAGCGCCACTTATTCTGCAGCTTCAACATATTCTACCATCGGCGGACACGTGCAGGTAAGGTTTCGATCCCCCCACACATTGTCTACACGGTTTACAGGGGGCCAGTATTTGTCCACGCGGAAAGCACCGCGAGGAAAGCACCCTATTTCACGGCTGTACGGACGGTCCCAATCTCTAACTAAGTCCTCCATTGTATGCGGTGCATTCTTTAGAGGATTATTTTTGCGATCCATTTTGTCACCTTCAATCGCACGAATTTCCTCACGAATACCCAGCATCGCATCGCAGAAACGATCCAATTCAGCCTTAGTTTCAGATTCCGTAGGCTCCACCATCAACGTCCCGGACACAGGCCATGACATGGTAGGTGCATGAAATCCACAATCGCTCAACCGTTTCGCAATATCGTCAACAGACACATCAGCACTGTCTGCAAACGGACGCGTATCGATAATGCATTCATGCGCGACGCGGCCAGTTGGACCCTTATAAAGAACATCAAACGCACCCTCCAATCGCTTGGCAATGTAGTTGGCATTCAGGATAGCGACTCGCGTCGCTTGAGTAAGGCCCTCACCACCCATCATAAGGCAATAAGCCCACGAAATTGGTAACAAAGACGGCGACCCAAATGGTGCTGCACTGATAGCAGCGCCACCAGCGTTAGGATCACCTGGCAAATGTGGAATAAGATGATCTTTCACACCAATGGGTCCCATGCCTGGCCCACCACCGCCATGTGGGATACAAAAAGTTTTATGTAAGTTTAGGTGAGACACATCCCCGCCCAGATCTCCAGGGCGACTTAAGCCGACCATTGCGTTCATGTTTGCTCCGTCAATGTATACCTGACCTCCCGCATCGTGGGTGATTTGGCACACATCAATGACAGTTTCTTCAAACACACCGTGGGTCGATGGATAGGTAATCATACAACCCGCCAGATTTTCGCTATGTTCAGCAACCTTGGCCTTGAAATCCTCCAGATCAATATCACCGTTTTCAGCAGATTTCACAGGAATAACTTTCCAACCCACCATTTGTGCAGATGCAGGGTTTGTGCCATGCGCACTCATTGGAATTAGGCAGATGTTACGATGTTCTTCCCCATTTGCACGGTGATAGCCCACAATCGACAAAAGGCCCGCGTATTCCCCCTGCGCACCCGAATTTGGTTGCATCGAAATGGCATCATACCCAGTCACATCACATAATTTTGACGATAGATCATCGATCATTTCAGTATAGCCTTGCGCCTGATCCTTCGGGCAAAAGGGATGAAGAAGCGAAAACTCACGCCAACTCACTGGCATCATTTCCGCAGCAGAGTTCAACTTCATCGTACAAGATCCTAACGGAATCATGGCGCGGTCGAGCGCAAGATCGCGATCTGCCAGACGCCGCATGTAACGCATCATTTCTGTCTCAGCACGGTTCATATGAAAAACAGGGTGGGTCAGAAAATCAGATTTACGGATTAAGGCATCCGGTATGCGATATTCCGCCGTCAAATCAGTGTCGCGATCCGTAATTCCAAAAGCCCGCCAAACCTGCACAATTGTGGCAGGCCGTGTACGTTCATCGAGTGTTATTCCAACCTTAGTATCACCAACACGACGAAGGTTAATGCCTTCATCTACACCCGATTTCATAACCGCTTCCTGTAGTGGGCCAACCTCAACCGTAATCGTGTCAAAGAAATTCTTTGGTTCAATTTGGAACCCTGCATCCTCTAACCCACGTGCCATTCGCACAGTTTTTCGATGAATGCGTTGCGCAATTGCTTGGAGGCCTTCTGGCCCATGAAACACGGCATAGAACCCAGCCATCACAGCCAGCAGCGCCTGTGCCGTACACACATTCGACGTCGCTTTTTCACGACGAATATGCTGCTCCCGGGTTTGAAGGCTCAAACGGTAAGCACGGTTTCCATGGCTGTCGACAGACACGCCGACAATCCGCCCTGGCATATTGCGCGCATAATTCACCTTAGTCGCCATATACGCTGCATGCGGTCCACCATAGCCAACAGGCACACCAAAGCGCTGCGTCGTCCCAACAGCGATATCCGCTCCCATCGCACCCGGTTCTTTTAACAAGGTTAACGACAGCGGATCAGCTGAAATAATTCCAATAGCTTTGTTTTCATGCAACTGTGTAATTTCATCTGTAAAGTCTCGCAAATGCCCGAACGTACCAGGATACTGAAAGATCGCCCCAAACACGATGGTAGGGTCAAGATCATCAGGGTGGCCGACAATCACATTTATCCCTAACGGCTGCGCGCGTGTTTTGATTACTGCAATGTTCTGCGGATGACAGTTCTCATCCACAAAAAAACCATTGGCTTTGGATTTTCCCACCCGTTGCGCCATAGTCATAGCCTCAGCACAGGCGGTGGCCTCATCAAGCAAAGATGCATTCGCAATCTCTAGCCCTGTTAGATCAGACACCATAGTTTGAAAGTTCAACAATGCCTCTAGGCGACCCTGACTGATCTCAGGCTGATAAGGCGTGTAAGCAGTATACCACGCTGGGTTCTCCAGTATATTGCGCTGGATCGCAGGTGGCGTCACTGTGCCATGATAGCCTTGCCCGATTAGTGAAGTCAGTACCTTGTTCTTCGATGCTGTGACCCGCATGTAATGCAGAAGCTCACTTTCAGATTTTGCTTTCCCAAAATCCAAACGTTCTTTCTGACGAATTTTCGCAGGAAGCGTTTCATCAATCAACGCATCGAGGTCCTTCGCCCCTAAAAAATTCAGCATCTCTTTCATTTCACTTGGGCTAGGTCCAATGTGACGACGGTTGGCAAAATCGTAAGGCAAATAATCTGTGGGGCTAAAGGTCATGGTAATTATCCGTTTAAGAAATGTAGGATTTGTAGGCAGCTTCGTCCATGAAACCGTCCAGCTGAGATAAATCAGAGGCTTTGATCTTAAAGAACCAACCTTCTCCCATGGCGGACGTGTTGGCCAGCTCTGGGTTTGCAACCAACTCTTCATTAATCGCTATAATTTCTCCGTCTACTGGCGCCACAATGTCGGACGCAGCTTTTACACTTTCAATAACGACAATCTCATCACCTTGGGATACTTCATCGCCCACTTCTGGTAGTTCAACGAATACCAAATCTCCCAACTGTTCCGTGGCATGTTCAGTGATTCCCACCACAAAAACGTCACCTTCAGCTTCCATCCATTCGTGCTCTTCTGTAAATTTCATTTGGATCTCTCCTTCTTTTAATGTTTGTAATTATGGGGGACGAATGGTGGCTTCGTCCGTGTCATGGGCACACGTTTGCCCCTCATATCTGCAAAAATTGGTGCATCTGCATTCGCCACGGCGATCAAACCCAGCGCCATAGGGCCGTCAATTGAAGGACCAAAACCACCCGATGTCACAAGCCCAATCTCTAACCCTTCCGCGTTCACTAAAACAGTTCCACCACGCACAGGCCTTCCATCAGCTGTCAAACCAACACGCATGCGGCTTCGTCCAGCAGTAATCTCCTGCGCCAGTGCATCCGCGCCAATAAAATCACCACCAGCACGAAAATCTTTCGGAATGGCCCAAATAAGGCCAGCTTCTTGAGGGTTGATGTCTTCAGACAGATCTTGGCCATACAAGGACAAACCCGCTTCCAAACGCAACGAATCCCGGGCAGCTAATCCAATCCACTCTACGTCACTGTGCGAAATTAGCGATGTAATAAAAGTATCCAACTCACCCACAGGCAAGCCAACCTCAAATCCATCCTCACCCGTGTATCCCGAGCGCGACAGAAACCAGTCCTTTTTTGGCTCCATACCCGTCATGAAAGTCATATTCGCAACATCAAACCCAAGGTCTGCCAACACCACCTCTGCTTTGGGACCCTGAACCGCGAGGAAACCACGCTCAATTACACGAACA